>Ga0209211_10000935_pt1 | contig 57655 bp, 61 predicted proteins | sample RifGroA2_FD_183992 | JGI IMG/M metagenome (GOLD analysis project Ga0209211, IMG submission 183992) | Groundwater microbial communities from Rifle, Colorado, USA - Groundwater A2 (SPAdes) (version 2) | ecosystem: Environmental > Aquatic > Deep subsurface > Groundwater | place: Rifle, Colorado... | reverse complement strand
CTATACACTACCAACTACTCTTATGACCGCCAAGGTAACCAGGTATTGCTCACTAACCCTGACGGCTCACAAGTTAAGAATACTTATAATACTGCGGGTCAGCTAGAACAAGTACAGCGCAAAGAAGCAAGCGATGCTGACTTTAGTGATGTTGTTACTAATTATAATTACGGCCCGCATGGCCAGGTGACACTACAGCAGAAGGCCAATGGTACCACCACCAACACTTACGATGCAAGCAAACTGTATCGCTTACAGGTGAAGGTTTTAACAAACGGCACAGGAACCAGATTACAGGACATAACTTATACTTACGACGCTAATGGCAATATCACTCGTTTAGTTGATGCCTCTCAGACCAATTCAGCTAAAACAGTTGATTACACCTACGACGCGCTGAACCGCTTGCTTACGGCTATAGCTACGGGCGTGGCCGCTGGCCAAAACTCTTACACTTACACTTACACTTACGATTCCATTGGCAATATTCTTACACGTACCGAGGCCATGAATGGTGGTACACCTACCTCTTACACTTACTCTTACTCTAGCGTGGGTTATGCCAATCCGCATGCAGTTACTAATATCAATGGCGTTAACTACACATATGATAATAATGGCAATTTGTTGAGTGATGGCGCGCGCACTTACACCTGGGATTATAATAATCGTTTAATTACCGCAAACGTACCTGGTCAAACCCCGCAATCGGTTACAACTAGTTTCTATCCGTCCACGGGAGATGGGGCCATTGTTCACAATAATTCTTCGTCTTGGGATGTTGCCCATGACGCTGTTACTGGGCGTACAGCAAGCTATACATCAACCACTAACTATGTCGGTGTTGGTATGTTAAATGGAAATAAGAGATATATTGAGCGTGCCTTTGTGCCGTTCAATACTGCGGCGTTGCCAGATGATGCCTTAATTACCGATGTAAAACTTAAGATCTACGTTAGTGCCAAAGCGAATAATGATAATGACGGTAGCGATTTTGTTACGGTCGTGCAAGGTTTGGAGCCAAGCGCCGCGGCGCTTACAACGGCGGACTATGACCTAGCCGGTACGGTAAATAGCCCAATTGAGGGAGTTGATGTAGGGGAGAGGAAGGATATCTCTGGCGTAAGCACGGGCGCTTACCTGACATTCAATCTTAATTCCACCGGCCGGAATTGGGTGGCTAAAACAAGCTTCACCAAACTTGCTCTACGTGAAGGTCACGATGTGGTTGATTTACCATTTGTTGGCAGTAAGAATCAATACAATAGATTACAGTTTAGAACAGGTGAATATTCCGGTACCGCTTACGACCCTGTTTTGGAGGTTACTTATCAAGGCGAGCCCCAAATGGATACAATTACCTATGCCTACGATACTGCCGGCCAGCGTGTTAAAATAGTAAATGGAGATTCAACCACTGTGTATCCAACGGCTAATTACAACACTGACGGTACGCAAGCCATTAAGCATATTATGGCAAATGGCGTTGTTGCCACAGTTAAGGGTACTGGTGCCACGGCTGTGCCGTATTATGTGGCCACCGATCATTTAACCGGAAGTAATGTGGTTACCACCAGCACCGGCATCCAAGAAGAGCTAATGGATTATTACCCCTTTGGCGCCATCAGGCTGGATGAAAAAGCTGGAACTTTCAGTGAACAGCGTAAGTTCGCTGGGCAGGAGTATGACGTAGATACAGGCCTCTCCTACATGAATGCGAGGTACTACAATGGGACGATGGGGAGATTCATTAGCGAAGACCCACTAGAAATCGTCGGTTTCCAAACTACCGATCCCCAGAAGTTTGCTGCCCTGATTGCCAACCCCCAAAACTGGAATACTTATAGTTATGCCTTAAATAACCCATTGATTAATGTAGATCCAAGCGGTCTTACACCACTGACCCTTCTTTTACCAGGTACAAGGCCTTTAACTGGTGATAATACGTCACAGTGGGTTGATTCCGCATTAATGAAAGATCTTAAATCTTTCGCAGGCACTCCAGTAGTATTATTTAATCAATATTATGGTTGGAGTCGGGCAAATAATGAAAATACCAGGACTGATGCCGCTAACTCATTAGCCGATTTTGTGAATAATTGGAATTTTGAACCAGGTGATAAATTGACCATCTTCACTCATAGTCACGGGGGTAATGTCGTGTTTGAGGCATTATCAAAAATGAATAGAAACGTTGATTTACTGGCTACTGTTGATATGCCTGTTCGGAATGATTATAATTATAATTTAAGTAAAGTTGGAGATTATTATAATTTCAGTACTAAGGGAGATTTAATACAATCGCTAGCTGGTGGGTCATTTTCTGCTACAGGTCTTGCCGGACTTTTTATGGGTGGTGTACCTGGTGCAATAATAGGTAATAAAATAGGATGGTATGAATTTGGATTTGCTGGTAGAAGCGTTCCAGGCGCAATCAATAAATCATTAAACGTACCAAGAGAGGCTGAAAGTAAAAATCGTGGTATATTTGGTGCCCATTCTGCTGCTTGGCGAGATGCCGGTACAGTTGGCCAAATATTTGGTGCAATTAGAAAATAAAAATATGTTTGGATTAAAGTGGAACTATATTACTATAGTAACCGTTGTACTTGGTTTGGGCTTTTTGGGCTATTTAGATTTTAAATTATATTATGCTTATGTTGCTCCTGTTAATTATGAAATTAAACAAGAAGTAATTAAGTACTTACGTAATGCTGACATTGCGTATCCTAAAAATGATTTGATATTTGGACACTCTATTGTTCACGAAAAAGGAATAACTACAAATGAAGGATTAGAGGATATTGGGTGGGGCAACGAATTGGTGCGATTAAATGTGAGGGACGGTAGTGAAATTATTAAGGGCGATGTCACTCATTTGCTTCCTGACAAATCTATTGTAGAAATATCTAAAGATAATGGTGGATCATGGCAAGCCATTGCTGAGTTTGAATATGGTTGCGGTAACGGATTCGTCTATAATGAATTATTTTTTTGTTTTGGTGATAATATGTCAACTCCTATTTATAGTATTGATAAGAGTGGAAGCAAGAGACTAATAAAAAAATTATTTTCAAGGTATACTAGCAGAAGCATTAATGCTGTGTTCTTGGATGATAATGAATTAGTTATTGTATGGGAAGATTGGCGAGGGCGTCATGCTGGTTCAGAAGTAATTTTATCTTCATTCGGACCATATTTAACTATGGCAGGTAAACTTAACTTAGATACACTTGATTTTAAGGAATACCTTATTCAGCGCGGTCCCAGAGCTTTTTATTATGATGACAGTTGTATTGATTCTGTGTGGGGGTTAGTGACGCCACAGAGTAAATGTCATTAGGCGTTATTGTAGTTCTCTAATTCGCGCGACCGTCTCCCGTAGGGAGGAGTAGGCGAATAGCTTGGTGATAGCCAATAGTTGCTTATTATTGGCTTCTGTGGTAGCATTAACGCCAGCAAGTTAGCTTTGTTTTGGAGATATAGTCGAGTTTCCTATAACCAACGCACTTCGCACATTACTAAGTCTTATATTTACAGTTACTATGACAGGAACTATCAAGCGTCTCACCGACAAGGGTTTTGGATTTATCCTCCCGGACGGTGCCGACAAGGATCTGTTCTTTCATTCGTCCGCTTTGGTGGGGGTTACCTTCACTGAGCTCGCGGTTGAAGACAAGGTAACGTTTGACACCGAGCAATCCGAAAAGGGTCCTCGCGCCGTCAACGTTAACCGCGCCTAAGAACATCCTAAAAAACTCATCCGCCTTTGGCGGGTGAGTTTTTGTATACCTGGTTTCAAACAAAAAATAACCTAACTCAAGTAAGTTTACACTTTCACATTTGCCTAAATGAGAAAGTGATAGTATTCTACCAGTTAGTATGAAATCCGTTGAACGTGTATTAAAAGCCTTGGCTAATCGGCGTCGGCTTGCTATAGCAGTTCACCTTAAGCGCCACCATGAGGCTACGGTGGGTCAGCTAGCTGCGCTTCTCAAGGTAAGCTTTCCGACTGCTTCGAAGCACTTGTCAATTCTGGCGGCAGCCGATGTAGTGGAATACGAGCGTCGCAGTAAGGAGGTGTACTACTATCTAGCTGATGATATTCCGGCTGTAGCCAGTGCCATACTTAAGTATTGTTAGTTGTTTTATTATTTTCTAATTTGCCTAAATGAGAAAATGATAAAGACGTAGTTTGTACGTTGGTTTTTGGTTTGAGGAGAAGTATTGTTTTGATGGCTATTTGTTATGTACTTGACTAGCACTGTTACATTTGAGGTTATTGAGCGTTATATAAGTAGTAGCTAAATTAACAAAAAGGCAATTTTTTGGTATAGTAATCTAGCAATGCCACGGTTGTTTTCCATAAAAAATGCGTTATTTTTAATCCCAAGCTTAGCCTTGGGTATTTTCATTTGGCAACCATCAGTGGCGCAAGATAATGAGCTTTGTTCTTTTGCCGCGCGTTGGCAAGGTGGTCAAATCTCCCGCTACACTTGCACGGCGCGAGTGAGTGGTGCCGAAGTAAAAGCTTATCTTGAATCTCAGTCTGGCATTGAACTGGTCTCGCCCCTGCGGCTATATAGCATCAGCCTGATACCAAATGACACTTATTATTCCGAGCAAACCAGTTATTTGAACCAAATAAGATCCTACGAGGCTTGGGACAAACCCATGAGTGATTCCTTGCGCCCGGTGATCGCCGTGCTTGATACTGGCATAGATATTAATCATCCGGATCTGTCGCCCAATATTTGGTTTAATCCCTGGGAAGTGCCCGGCGACAGAATAGATCAGGATCAAAATGGTTTTGTAGATGATCAGTACGGTTGGGATTTTATAAACAACGTACCCGGTGGCACACCTAAATTAGAAGAAGGCTGGATAGAGCTAGCAGTACAGCATGGCACGATTGTGGCTGGTGTGGCCGGGGCCGTAGGTAACAACGCCCAAGGCGTGGCTGGTGTGGCTTGGAAAGCGCGGCTAATGCCGGTGCGCGTGCTGGATAGCAAAGGCGTGGGCGATACGGTCACGGTCGCTAGAGGTATTGATTACGCTATCCGTAATCGCGCCGATATAATTAATCTTTCTTTTGTTGGCTCTCTTTCTGATCCGGTTTTGGAAGATGCTATTAAGCGGGCTTACAATGCTGGCATTTTGGTGGTAGCGGCCGCGGGTAATGAAGCGGCCGTCGGGGTGGATATGAATCTGGTGCCGCAATACCCAGTGTGTGACGATGGCCCCAATGGTGAGAATTTTGTGATCGGTGTGGCCGCGGTGGATGCAGCCGATAGGCTGGCTGGCTTTTCTAATTATGGCTCTAAATGTATAGACATCTCCGCGCCCGGCACCGACATTTACAGTACACAGTATGTTAATGCAGCTGAACCTAAACTCACTAAGCCTTATGGCGGGTATTGGAGCGGTACCAGCGTGGCTGCGCCCCTAGTTTCTGGTTCGCTGGCTTTACTTAAATCAGCTTACCCAACTTATTCAGCTTCACAGCTGCGGGATATTTTAATTGCTTCCGGCGACCAGATTGATTCGCTGAACCAACAGATTTATCGCGGCAAGCTGGGGCGGCGTTTGAATTTACGGCAAGCTTTTGAGCTGGCACAAAGTTCTAATTTTTCTGCCAAAAGCCCAGTGATCGTGGCGCCCTTAACTGGCCAGGCCGCGTATGTATCCACTTATGATATTTCCGGCGAGCAGTTAAGCCGATTTTTAGCTTACGATCCCAGATTTTTAAAAGGCGTGAATGTGGCCGCGGGCGATGTGGATGGCGACGGTCAGGTGGAAATTGTGACGGCGCCGCGCCAAGGTGGTGGGCCGCATATTCGGGTATGGAATTTGCAAGGCCAGCTGGAGTCGCAGTTCATGGCTTTGCCGGAAAATTTCCGCGGCGGTTTATCTTTAGCGGTGGGTGATATCACGGGTGATAAAAAAGCCGATATTGTTTTAGGGATTGGCCCCGGGGGTTCTAATTTGGTTGGTGTATATAATACTGAAGGTTATAGGTTGCACCAATTTGTGCCTTACGATGAAAAATATATGGGTGGCGTGAATGTGGCAGTGGGGGATTTGGATGCTGATGGCTTTAATGAAGTGGTGGTCGCACCGGCTGGTGCCAGCCGCTTACCAGTAAGGATTTATGAACGCACTGGCGTAATGCGCCGAGAGTTTTACGCTTGGCCTTATACTTTCCGCGGCGGGGTGAATATAGCCATGGGTGATACTGACGGTGATGGCATGGCTGAAATTGCCCTAGGTGCGGGTACAGGCGGCGGGCCGCAAGTTAGATTATTCAATCGCGATGGCAAACTCTTACAGCAATTTTTTGCTTATGATTCTAAATTCCGCGGCGGGGTGAATGTGGCGGTCGGGGATTTGGAAGGCGATGGGGCATCAGAAATTATCACCACTCCAGGCACTAGCGGCGGCCCTCATGTGCGGGCGTTTAATGCTCGAGGGGAAGTGCGCACCCAGTTCTTTGTCGGCGATACTAAATTCCGCGGCGGCTTAACGGTGGGCGCGTTCCATTAATATGTCTGAGGTCGCCCAAGCTAATATTGTCAGACGTAAACTGGTGGGCGAGCTGTGGCGGTTTTTAACGATTGGGACAATAAATGCGACGGTAGATTTTTTAGTTTATCTTTCTTTAACGCGCGGCTTTGATTATTGGGCCGAGCATTATTTGCAAGCTAATTTTTTTGCTTTTTTAATAGCGAATTTCAATAGTTTTATCTGGAACAAATTTTGGACATTTAGTGCCCGGCAAGGCAACCCCTTTCGGCAGTATCTTGAGTTTTTAAGTGTGTCCTTGGTGTATTTAGCCTTTATTCAGGCAGGTTTGTGGCTGTTGGTTTCTCGTTGGGGCGTTTTTGATCTAGTCGCCAAGGTAGTGGTGATTGGTTTGGGGATGTTCGTATATTTTGTGGTCTTGCGGCACTGGGTTTTTTGGCGGCCACGTAAGCCTGAGCCTAGGGTTTGAGATTAATCTTAAACTAAGCTAAAATTAAGTAAGATAATTTAAACTAATAATCATATGCATGCTCAGCAAGTTTTAGATAGACCAACTGCTTTAGTCACCGGCGGCGCCGGTTTTATTGGTTCGCATTTGTGCGATCAGTTGGTGAAAAACAGGAACGTAATTTGCGTGGATAATTTTATTACCGGGCTGGAGGAAAATATTGATTTGTTACTACAAAACCCTCATTTCAAATTCATCCGCCATGATCTGACGGAACCTTTGGATTTAGCCAGTTTTCCAGAATTGGATGTTTTTAAAGTTAAATTTCAAGGGGTACAAGAGGTTTACAATTTAGCTTGCCCCACCAGTCCGTTGCAGTATAATCGTTTGCCCTTAGAAACATTAGCGGCTAATGCCGCTGGTACCAAGAATGCCCTGGATGTGGCTTTTAAATCAGGCGCCAAAATTGTGCACGCCTCCACCTCGGCTATTTATGGCGAACCCACTGATGGTAAACCGTTCACCGAAGATTATTGGGGTTATATTGATCCCGTAGGCCCGAGGAGCTGCTATAACGAAGGCAAGCGTTTTTCCGAAAGCCTAGTATCAAGTTATGGTTCAACTAAAGAAATGCAATTTATTATTGCCCGAATTTTTAACACCTACGGACCGCGTACTAAATTAAATGACGGCCGAATGATACCTGATATGGTTAATAAAGCTATCTCTAATGAGCCCATGACAATTTATGGCTCAGCTGATGATATTTCCACTTTTTGTTACGTTTCCGATATTGTGGATGGTTTAATCAAACTGATGGAATACAGCGGTAGCGGCATTTTTAATCTTGGTTCTCATGAGCAGTATAAGTTGGGTGATATTGCCAAACTGATTATGCAATTAGCGGATGTTAAAGTGCCGATTGAATCAAAACCCGCGCCGCCCTATTTAGCCAAGCAGGGCGTACCAGAAATAATAAAAGCCAAAGAAACAATTGGCTGGTTCCCTTTGATCTCACTGACAGAAGGTTTGCGGCAGACGGTTGATTATTTTAGAGCGCATCATAATTTAAAGCCTTTAGGTTCGGTTGGGCCGGTGTAGTGATGCCTGAGCCAAAATATAAAAATCAAAACGACAAAGGTCAAGGCCACTTTGATTTTTAATTTTTTATTTTTGCAATGTCCCGGGTATTAGTTACTGGCGGTGCTGGTTTTATTGGCTCACACTTAGTGGAAGCCTTACTTCGTGGCGGCTATCAAGTTACGGTGGCGGATGATCTTTCTCAGGGGCGTAAAAGCTATGTGCCCAAAGCTGCCAGTTTTCGGAAAATTGACGTGCGCACAGCGGCTTTTCGCGATTTAATTAAGGATATTAGGCCAGAGTATGTTTGTCATTTAGCCGCCCAGCGCAGTGCCGTGAATTCACGTATTAATCCCGGGCGTGATGCTGATATTAATATTATTGGTACAGTTAATGCTTTAGTTGCGGCCGCCCAGCCAGGTTTAAAAAAATTCTTGTTTGTTTCAAGTGCGGCAGTTTATGGCTTAGCTCGGGATTTGCCCACACCCGAGCAGGCTGAGCTGCAGCTATCATCACCTTACGCTGTTTCCAAATACGCGGCCGAACAGTATGTAAATTATTACGACTCCAGTGGCCAACTGCCAGCTGTAATTGTTCGCCTGTCCAATGTCTACGGGCCCAGGCAAGATGCTTCCAGTGAAGGCGGCGTAGTGGCTAAATTTGCGGCCGCGCTAGTTGCCGGTAGCAGTTTGACCATAGAAGGCCGAGGTGAGCAAACGCGCGATTTTTTATATGTGACGGACGCTGCCCAAGGTTTAATGGCCGCGCTATTAACAGGCCGCGGGCTTTACAATCTAGCTACAACCCAGGAAATATCAATTAGGGAATTAGCCGTTAAAATGGGTGAGGTGGCGGGCACTGTACCCCATGTTAGTTATTTGCCCCTGCGGCCAGATGATATTAGCCGCAGTGCTTTGTCGCCGGCCAAAGCTAGCCGCGACTTAGGCTGGCGCGCGGAAACACCTTTAACTGATGGATTGCGGCAAACCTTAAAGTGGTATAAAGAATTATCATGAAAGTATTTGCTATTATCCCAGCGTTAGAAGCCGTCAGTTCAGTTGGGCGCGTAGTAGAGGGACTGAAAAATTATGTGGCTGAGATTGTGGTGGTGGATGACGGTTCAACTGATGACACCGCCCAAGTAGCGCAAAAGGCTGGGGCACAAGTGCTGCGGCATTTGGTTAACCGCGGTTATGGCGCAGCGTTAATCACTGGTTCAGCTTATGCCCTGGCGCGCGGCGCCGAAGCCATTGTACATTTTGACGCTGATGGGCAATTTACGAGCGCTGATTTGCCAAAATTATTAGCGGCCTTAAAGTATGGCCAGCCGTCGGCGGCTTTGGGCTCGCGCTTTTTAGGCACGGCAGTTAACATTCCGGTTTTGCGGAAAATAATTTTAAAATTAGGTATTATTTTTACCTGGGCAACTACTGGCTTAAAATTAACTGACGCGCATAACGGCTTGCGGGCGTTTACGCGCGAAGCTTGGGTGAAGTTCAATTTAAAACAAGATAGAATGGCCATTAGCTCGGAAATAATCCAAGAGATTGCTGAGCATAAAATACCTTATATGGAAGTACCAGTAACGGTTACGTATACAGCTGATACTTTGCGCGGTTCCAAACAAGGGCGAATGCCCGCAATAAAAATAGTGCGCGACCTGTTTATTGGTAAATTTTTACGCTAAACTAAGGTTATGACCTTTATTCAAATTATTTTATTAGTGCTGGTTCTAGTGATACTTTGGCGCCTGTACCAGCGCTTGGCCGCGGGTGAACTAACCAGGCGGGAGTTTGTAGAGTGGTTTTTGCTGTGGCTGTCAGCTGGCTATTTGGTAATTGTTCCGGAAACTTCCTCGTATTTAGCAACAGTCGTCGGAGTGGGGCGAGGCAGTGATTTGGTGGTGTATTTAGCAATAATCTTAGTTTTTTATCTTTTGTTTAAGATTTTTTTGCGCCTGGAGCGCTCGGAGCGCGCCTTAACTACTATTGTGCGCCAGCTGGCGCTTAAAAACACGGAAGATAAAAAAGATTCTAAAGAATAATCTATTATTTTATGTTAGAAAATATTTCAACTAAATTAAGGCCATACTTACCGCTTTTTTTAAGATTAGGCTTGGGGTTTATTTTTTTCTGGTCAGGCTTATCTAAAATTGTATCGCCTGAGAGCGCGATTGGCGTATGTACCAACCGCGGCGAGGCGGTTGACCTAGTCAGTTCGCTTTATTGGCTGCCATTTGATCCCGAGGCTTTTGTGTGGGTGCAATCGTATTTGGAATTATTTTTAGGTGCCGCGCTTTTGCTGGGGCTGTGGGTGCGCTTATCAGCCTTGGTAGGGGTTATAGTTTTCCTGCTGTTTTTTGTAATTTTGGATTTTGCGCTGGTATGGAAAAACATAGGCCTGCTGAGCGCGGCTTTGGCTTTACTCGCCAGCGAGTCCGATAAGTTCAGCCTGGATTCTTATTTCAAAAAGAGGAGAGTAGTAGAATTACGTAATTAGTTACGTAATAAGTTACGCAAAAACAATCACTCGTTTTAGTGGTGTTTTTGTGGTAAAATTACAGCTGTCAATTTATGCAAACAGCTATTGTTATCGTTAGTTTTAATGGCCGAAAGTGGCTGGGCCAATGCCTTAAATCATGCCAAACTTGCGCGCCGGATGTGCCGATTTATGTAGTGGATAATGCTTCTACTGATGGTTCGGCAGAAATTGCCGCTACTTTCCCGGAAGTTACTTTATTACGCCAGGAATTGAATCGTGGATTTGCTGGCGGTAATAATGCCGGGCTGCGAGCTGCTTTAAATGATGGGGCGGAAGCAGTGATGTTATTAAATCAGGATGCTGTATTAAGTGAGGGATGTTTGCCGGCGTTGGAAAAATATTTAGCCGAACATCCACAAGTTGCCGGAGTGCAGCCAGCTATAATGCTACCTGACGGTAGGGTGAACTCACTAGGTAACAGTTTTCATTTTTTAGGTTTTGGTGAATCTGGTGGTAGTGGTTTAAGCCTGGCTGAGGCACAAGCCAAGTTGCCGTGGCTCAAACATAATACTGAGCCGCCGTATCTTTCTGGTGCGGCGGTGTTGCTGCGAGCTGAGGCCTTGAAGCAAGCTGGTTTATTTTATGAGGAGCTGTTTATGTACCATGAGGATTTAGAATTATCATTAAGGTTGCGGGTAGCTGGTTGGCAGCTGGCAGTGGCGCCGCAAGTTAAGGTCATACATTTTTATGAACCGGCGCGTAGCCGTAAACAATATTATTATATGGAACGCAATCGTCTGATAGTTTGGTACGAAGTGTTTTCTTGGCGTACAGTGTGTTTGTTACTACCAATATATTTGATCGCCGAACCCATATTGTTACTAATGTCGGTAGCGCAAGGTTGGCTGGGAGAAAAGCTACACTCTTATGGATATTTTTTCCGCGCCGGTAGCTGGTTGCACATTATGGTGGCCAGGCGGCGTATAAAGAGACTGCGTTGCGTTTCAGATAAACATCTAATGGCTTTGGCGGCGGCGCGAATATCGTACCAAACAGGCCCCACAGCTTTTATCACCCGTTGGTTTTGGAATCCGTTATCAAGCCTAGCCTGGGCTGTTTTTAAACCATTAATTCGCTGGTAGGTATGGCAGGAATAATAAATATAAATATTAAATTAATTTTTCCCACTTCTCTAGAGAAGTGGGGCCAGAGTCACCGCCTCGGTCTTCAGGTCGGCAGTGCTCGTGGTACTAGCTGGCTGGCGCTATGCTAAGCGGCCACAACACGCGACCAGCCGGGCGCTGGTACCACTTGCGCTCTGTCACTCCCTTCCGACATGGCGGTATTGAAGAAGTAATTTTTAATTTTTAATTTTAGTTTTTTCATCCTACACTACTTGATATGCGTATTGCCATGTTAACTTGTGTTTACCCGCCGTATGGTGGTGGCATTGGCGAAGTAGCCCGTCAGTACGCTTCTTTGCTTACGCCTGAGCACCAAGTAACAGTAATTACGCCTCACTATTACCCGGGTATGACTTTTGTTAATACGCCTGGAATAAGTGTTAATTCTCCTCGGCCATTTTTAGCTTGGGGTAACGGAGCTTGGCTGCTTAATTTAAAACATCATTTAAAAAAATTTGAGGCTGTGCATCTGCACTACCCGTTTTTTGGCGTGCATGAGCGGCTTCATAGTTTACCAAAAAGCATAAAGTTCATATTGACTTATCATATGTTGCCCCAGGCTACTGGAGTAAGGGGGGCATTAATGAAATTTAGCCGGCAGTATTCTAATAAGCGTTTAGCTAAGCGGGCTCAAGTGATGACAGTAGCCACGCAGGATTATTTAGATACTGTGGTATTGCCGGAAATGGGAGAAGCGGATAAGTGGCAGGTGGTGCCGTTTGGGGTGGATGACCGCTTTGGGCCAGGAGAGCCTTCAGAAAAATTAACCAGGCAATTTAACATCCGTTTTGGCGAAACAGTAATTTTATTTGTGGGTACACTAGACCAAGCTCATTATTTTAAGGGTTTACCTATTTTACTTGAGGCGGTTAGTAAATTAAAAAGCCAAAATTGGAAACTGATTGTGGTGGGCGGCGGCGGTCTGCGTCATCATTATGAGCAGCAGGTGCGGTCTATGAAACTTGGCAAGAAAGTAGTTTTTGCCGGTTATGTGCCAGTAGGGGAACTGCCAGAATATTATCGCTTAGCCAACCTTTTTGTTCTGCCATCAATTAATGAAGCTGAAGCCTTTGGTTTGGTGGCTTTGGAAGCAATGGCTACGGGAATTCCAGTAGTAGCCTCGCGTCTGCCAGGAGTGAGAGAATTAGTGCAGCACAGTGAAACAGGATTATTAGTTAGCCCCAGTGATTCCTTAGCTTTAGCTGCTGCTCTAGAATCATTAATTTTATCGCCAAGTGAACGGCAGAGGCTTGGGTTTAATGCTTTAAAACGCGTGGAGGCTAATTATCGCTGGTCAGTGGTTGGCCGCAAGCTTTTAGATATTTATCGGGCTTTATGACCCGGTAGTGAAACTTTAAAATATGTTTTATTACGTTTACGTTATTCAAAGTGTTCGTGAGGGCGAATTGTATATAGGTCGTACGACAGATTTGCGAAAGCGTTTTAGCCAACATAATAGAGGAAGTTCTCCATCTACCAATCGTTACACACCATGGAGACCCATATATTATGAGGCATGCTTGCATAGACTTGATGCTGAACGCAGGGAGCGTTATCTTAAGACAAGTCAGGGGCGTAGATTATTGAAACGCCGAATTAAAGAATACTTATTTAAGTCTAAGCAATTTAAAGTTCTACTACCGGGATGAAAATATTATTTTTAACCAATCTTTATCCGCCGTATGTTAGGGGCGGAGCTGAATATTTAGGGACTCAGGTGGTAGAGGAGCTGGTGCGTCAAGGGCACCAGGTGGCGGTGGTGACTTCAGTGCCGTGGCGCAGTGTAAAAAAACTAAAGCCGGAATTACGAGAAGAAGGCGGGGTTGAGGTTTACCGTTTTTATCCGCTTAATTTGTATCATTATTTAACCGCTTCCAAACTGCTTTATCCGGTCAGGTTCCTTTGGCAGCTGATTAATTTATGGAATCCACACACTAGCCATGTTATAAAAAAAATTGTTCAGCAATTCAAGCCTGAACTGGCTATCAGTTTTAATTTAATGGGTTTAGGATTTAATGTACCCCGCGTTTTAGCAGTCCTTAAACTTTCCCACATCCATGTGCTTCATGATGTGCAATTATTGCACCCTTCCGGCCTTTTTATGTGGGGCGAATCGCACCGCACCCTGCCTATGAAAATATATCAAGCAATCACCAGCTGGTTGTTTGCACCTGTAAAGACTGTGGTTTCGCCATCAAGCTGGCTTTTGCAAGAGCATATTAGGGCTGGATTATTTACTAAAGCAGAGCAAAAAGTTCTACCCAATCCAGTACCGCCGTTTTTAGCTTTGGCTCACACCAAAACCACGGAAGCACCTTTGCAGTTATTATTTGTGGGGCAATTTGAAATACATAAAGGTGTTTTTTGGCTGGTTGAAACTATTAAACAAGAGTTGAAGCAGCGTAATTTTGTCTTGCATTTGGTGGCTTTGGGGCAAAAGCCGCGCGTAACTGAGTTGAAAGCACTGGTGGCTGAAGACAAAAGATTTGTGATTCATGATATCATCTCGCAGACGGAAATAGATGAACTTTATCAATCTAGCCATTTATCTATTATTCCTAGTTTGTGCTATGAAAATTCACCGACGGCAATTACCAAATCACTGTCTGCCGGCACGCCAGTGTTAGCTGTTAATTTAGGCGGAATCCCTGAGCTGATTATTGAAGATAAAACTGGTTGGCTGTATTCACCAGGCGATAGAGCCGACTTTGCTCAAAAACTAAGCTGGTGCTTAAAACACCCAGCCGAATTACTGCAAGCTGGCCTTATAGGTAGCCGGGTTTTTGCGGACAGAACTTTGGAAAAATATGCGAGTGATTTAGTTGGTTCAAATGTAGTTGAGCACTAGAAATCGTAGCGGTAAACCGTAATTCTGCCATCAGCTATTTGCCACCAAGTGTCGGCTTCATCTTTAGCGACTTTACTTAAGGTATCGTAATCAGCCCAATAGCGGTTAAGCACTAAGAATACTTGCGATATGCCTAAATCAGCCGCTGGAGCAATAATATCGCGCGTGGGCAAACCTCGCTCGGCGGCATTTAAATAAACTTGGTAAAGCGGATTAGTGCCAGTCGGGAGCGGATAATAGAAATGACCTTGATAGTATTTAGAAAAGCCGAATTCATTAACCGCCGCCGCCGCCACCGCTTGATTAGCCAGCACCACATAAGGTGAATTTTGTGCCTCCTGTTCTATTAGTCTGACTGCAGCCATATCATAAGTTGTAGTGTTATAAGCCGTATCACGGTGCCAAATATCAAGCCGCGGGTAAGTTAAATAAAAACTAGCAACTAATACTAAGCTCCCGGCTAAAATCCAAGAGGTGTCATGCTTAAAAAGTGGTAAGATTTTTTTAGCCAGCCAGTAAAGCCCTAATATTACCAAAGGCCAAAGTAACAGCAAGGTTATATCCCAAAGCCGGATGGTGTAAAAGTCTTGTTCATTCGGCGGCAGGTTGGGAAAAGTGAAAAACAGGCTAAGTATTAAAAAGCCGATAAAAGGCAATATTGCCACTTGGCCAATAAATTCCAAGGGTTTGTAATTTTTCCGTGCTAACCAATAACCAATGAAGGCTAATATTATAAAGATCAAGGTAATAGGTCGGCCCCATAAGTAAATACTATCAGGCAGATCTATAAATCTTGGTAAAAATGGCAAATGATAAATAATATTATTAAATAGCCGCCTGAGGTTTACCCATAAATCAGCAGAAATTTTAATGCTGGCAGCCGAGGGCGCTAGCCATGACATAACAGCAAAAGACAAAGGGACTATTAAGGCTGTACCGCTTATAGCCAGCACTCGCCATAGTTTTTTATTTTTAAGGTTAAAGCCATATTCTTTAAGCCACCAGATGATTAGAATACCCAACAAAGGCAGGCCAGCTAAAGGATGAGTAAAAACAGCGGCTAAACCAAAAAGCCATAGCAGTCTACTCGGTATATTTACTCCCAGACGCCTAGTAGCAATGGCTAAGATAGTTATTAAAACAAATAAATAAGCCAGGCCTTGTGGGGTGGTGTAGGTAAAATCAGATAAAGTAAACAATAAAGGAGCCAAAGGTAAGAGTAATAATAGCGGCTTGGCGGCGGTTATTTTTTGAGTAAAACTGAAAGTTGTTATGGGTATAATTAATGCGGCCAACAGCGGCACTAGCCAAGTATCAATTGTTTTTATAGAGAGGTTTAAAATCTGGGCCCAAAAATTTACCAGCGTGTATTGCCCTAAATAATAAAATGGCTTGGGGTTGATAGTGCCGGTAGTAGCCAATAATTTTTCCGAGGCCTGATGAATAAAAGGGTCAAAGCCATAGCCTAAGGGGTAAATATTAATCAGCAGGCTTAAAAATATTAAGTAAAATGGAATGAGCCAGATCGGGCTCAATTTTGTGCGAGCTAAAAAAAGAATTAGTCCAGCCAGCAAGCCGATAAGAATAAAAAAAACCGGCGGTACAACAGCCCAAGGCGTCCTAATAGCTTCGCCAGTGGCGCTGGAATTCAATAGTAAAAAAATTATTAATGCCAGCGCTAAATAAATCAGGGTTATTAAACTTGAGGTTAAGAATTGTGTCCAGGAATTAGATGATGTTGGTTTTGGTTCATTTTCAAGTTTTTTAGTAGTGCCCAACCAAGGTAGCAAGGCGGCTAAACTAAAGGTTGCAATCGTATTAAATAAGTTAAAGTAAAAAAGAATGGAAGCCGCAAGACTAATGATGCTAGAGGTTATAATAAGGCCCCAGGCCAGCCTTTCTATGCGGTAGGCAGCCAATTGGTTCATCCGGCCGCCTATTAGCCAGCATGTGAGTAAAAGCCAGATTAAGCCTAAGGCAATTCCTAAATAATATTCTTGCCAACCCCAATAATTTAAGGCAATCAGCAAGCTTGTTAGGGTGGCTAAAGCCGGCATTATCATACGGTATCATTGTAACATCTCTTGCTGGTATAATGTGTGCATATGGATATTTTAGGTTGGCCGAAGTTTAAAGGGTACGGCTGGTTAATTATATTTGCCTTGATAGCGTTTTTTATTTACGCCAGTTTTAATTGGGGCTTGCCCTGGCGGTTTAATTCGCCCGATGAAGCGGCTAATGCCTATTTTACCCAAATGGTAGCTAGGGGAGAATCAGTGGCTGTGTCCGAACCGCTAAATTATGTGGCGCAAAATCCAATAGTTCACCCGCGCAGTACGCATATAATAAACGGTCAATTAGCTCCAGCGAGTTTTTTGGGATTACCTTTACTACTCGGCTTTGTTGGCAGAATTATAGGCGAGGCGGCCTTACCTTATTTAACACCACTAGGGGCTATTATTGGATTGCTTTGTTTTTGGGGAATAGTTAAAGAGCTGGCTGACCGTAAGGCCGCTTGGATTTCCAGCCTTCTTTTGGCAGTAACCCCGGCGTTTTGGTATTATCACAGCCGGGCTTTTTTTCATAATGCTTTGTTTTTTGATTTTTTACTGTTGGCAGTTTATTTGCTAATTAAGGCACTAAAAAGTAAGAATGCTTGGGCTTATTTAGCCAGTGGGTTAGCTCTTGGTCTAGCGATAGCCTTGCGGACTTCAGAAGTATTCTGGATTATAGTAGCCGGCGCGGTGTGGCTTGGCTTAAACTGGCAGCAAGTAAAATGGAATTATCTTCTTTTATTAATATTGGGAGTAGTAGTTTCTTTTAGTCCAGTGTTATTAACTAATTATCAGATTTACGGCTCTATTTTTTCCATAGGCTACCGACAAGATTTAATGTTGACTGGCGATTTACAGCAAACACTCGGGCTTTTGCAGCAATTAATTTTACCTTTTGGCTGGCATCCGCGAGTTATCCTAAGTACAGTGGCTAATTATTTAATCAATCTGACTTGGTGGTGGACTGTTTTAGCGACTCTAGGTTTTGGGTATTTCTTAATCAGTTGGCGTAAGCAAACAAAACAAGCTAAGAATTTTATGATGGGTTTATTAGTAATGGTTTGCTGGTTGGTAATTGTCTATGGCAGCTGGCAATTCAATGATAATCCTGATCCAGCGGCTATTACCTTAGGCACTTCGTATGCTCGTTATTGGTTGCCAATTTATGGATTTTTATTATGGCCAGCTGGCTTGGCCTTGAGCCGGCTATTGAATTGGAAATGGGGCAAAGAATTATTATTGAGTATCGTCGGCTGTTATGTGGTTTTGTCTGGCTTGTTGGTTTGGACAGAACCAGCTGAAGGCTTGGCTCAAATAAGAGATAATATTAAAAGGTTTCAAGTTTGGGGGCAGGAAGTGCAAAACTTAACTGAACCTGACAGTGTGATTGTCGCTGGTATTACTGATAAGATTTTTTGGCCTGAACGGCGGGTGATTTATGATCTTATAAATCCGGCTGATTATGTGGCGGTAAATAAACTTTTAACTGCTGGTACGTCAGTATATTGGTTTCACCCTACTTGGCGGGCTGAAGGCTTGGCAACTATTAATAAAAGGCTGGTAGATTACAGTTTGGTGCTTGAAGCTAAGACCCTCAGTTGGCAAGATTTTAGCCTGTATGAGTTTAAGATAAAGCCATGAAGTATTTACCCCACATTAAGTGGGTAATTCCAGTTTTGTTGGTTGGCTATGTGCTATGGCAAGCGATCATAGCTACTAATTCACTTGAGGCTGTTACTGATTTTCGGGAGCGTACTCCTTATTTTGATGTGCTACTGCCAGCGGGACGGGTGGCCAGAACTGACCGGGGTATTGTTTTAAAACAGGAGCCAGTTTACATTGATGTGCGCTTGCCAGTGCGGGCTAAGAGTATTGCTTTAGAGCTTAAAGTTACGGCAATATCAGCTCCAATTAAATTAGGCTGGCAAACTGATGATAATTTTACTCTGGCTTTCAGCCAGGCTGAGCCAATTAATTATCAGGGTTTGGTTTTATATCATTATGATTTAGCTGACATAAATTACGTACGACCAGGATACAAAGGCCGGTTCATAATTTCCTCGCCTGGTCTGGTGCCGGGCAGTGTAGTAGTTAATGGTGCTACTGTTAGCATTAAGCGGAAGGTCGCCAGCCTTACTTGGTTCAAAGAGCAATTTAATAAAATATTATGGCAGTAATCACACGCTTTTTATCAGTCATAAATATACCACTAGTTTTAAGAGCGCAGTTTGTATTAAAAGAAATAGCAACTGGATTGACTATCTCGTGGCTCAGCCTTTTTGCCTTGGAGCTTATGCGGCCGGGAATTGTCAGCTTACACCTTGACCTGAACTTAATTTTGGTGTTAGCTCTAAGTGCTTGGGTTATAAGTATTTTGGGCAAAAAAGCCACTTAAGCCAATATTTATTATTTGATATAATATTAATATATGCCATTTACAGTAATTGACGATAAATTAATGAACGACGTTACCGCCGCGGCGCAGAACAGCTCGCGTCGGCGGAGTTTGTATAATTTTCATACCGGCAACGAAGATAAAGTGCACCGAATGCTTAATGTGATTGAGCCGGATTCCTATATTCAGCCGCATAAACATGAGGATCCAGATAAAGTTGAAGTGTTTATTCCCTTGCGAGGTAAGTTATTGATGGTAATTTTTGCGGATGATGGGCGCATTGCTGAACATATTGTTATTAAAGCAGGCGAAACTAGCCCTTGGGGTGTGGAAGTACCGCCCAAAACTTGGCATATGACATTAGCCTTAGAGCCTGATACGGCGGTATATGAGGTGGTAGAGGGGCCGTGGGATCCTACCACCCATAAGAAGTATCCAACTTGGGCACCTCCAGAAGATGATAAGGAAGCTGCCAAGGCTTTTATTGCCAAGATCAGGCAGGAATTAATGCTGTATTAAAATGAATGATTGTATTTTTTGTAAAATAGTTGGCGGGCAGATACCAGCGACCAAGGTTTACGAAGATAATGATTTCGTGGCTTTTTTGGATATTCATCCGGTAAGCTATGGCCACACCTTAGTAATTCCTAAGGAACATTTTGATAAGCTTGAAAATACACCAGAAGAGACCGTGGTCAAACTATATAAACTTATCAGGCGACTGGCACCAGCTGTGGTCGCTGGTTCTGAGGCCGAAGGCTATAATTTAGGTTTAAACAGCGGCGCCGTGGCGGGACAAGTGATATTCCATACCCACGTGCATATTATTCCTAGAAGGAAAAACGACGGCCTTGAACTTTGGGGAGAAAAAGAGTATCAAGGTAATATGATGGATGAAATAGCCAAAAAAATCCGCGCGGCCATAAAGCAGGCTCTAAACTAAATGGAGTTAAGTGATCAAGAATTTTCCCAGTTAGTACAGGATGGTATTGATAATATTCTGGAAAAATTTAAACTCTTAGCAAAAAATGTAGTGATTGTTTGGGCTGAGGAGCCGACTGACGAGCAGTTAAAGAAAAGTAATTTAAGGCGCGGCCAGGGTTTGTTTGGTTTATATGAAGGTGTGCCGCAAATTGCCAGGGGTGCTGGTTATAGTGCCGTGCCTGATAAAATTACAATATTTAAAATGGCGATTTTGAATTCATGTGTCACCATTGAGCAAGCTAAAAAGCAAGTAGCAGAAACTGTTTGGCATGAATTAGCACATCATTTTGGCTCTTCGGAAAACAGGGTACAGCAGGCACAATTAAAAAGGAGACGACATCACCAGGATGCTGGCTCCTAAGTACTTCTAGATGTTAAACTTATTGTTATGAAGCTTTTAGTTACCGGCGGTGCCGGGTTCATTGGCTCAAACTTTATTCGTTATACCCTTGGTAAATACCAGGATGTAACTGTTATTAATTTTGATAAATTAACTTATGCTGGCAATTTGGATAATTTAGCCGATGTTAGAAATAATCCAAAGTATAGTTTTGTAAAGGGCGACATTACTGATGAGTCGGCAGTAAATAAAGTAGTTACTGATCATAAAATAGAGGTGATAGTAAATTTTGCCGCCGAGACCCATGTGGACAGAAGTATTCACAGCGGTAACCGAGATTTCGTGCTAACTAATACTTTAGGCGTGCAAACTGTGTTAGATGTAGCGCGTCAAAATAAAGTTAACGCTATGGTTCAAGTATCAACAGATGAGGTTTATGGCAGTCTTGAACTTGAGTCTAAGGATGCTTTTTCCGAAGATACGCCCCTCGCACCTAATATGCCATATGCCGCGGCTAAAGCCGGCGGGGATATGTTAGCCCGCGCAGCTTTTAAAACCTATGGCACGGATGTGCGAGTAACTCATTGTTCAAACAATTATGGACCTTATCAGTTCCCGGAAAAGCTTATTCCGTTTTTTATTTTTAAGGCCTTGAAAAATGAGCCTTTGCCTTTGTATGGTGACGGCAAGAATGTGCGTGATTGGATTTACGTGCTGGATCATTGTGCGGCCATTGATGCCGTGTTAAGACAAGGCCAGGCCGGCGAAGTTTATAATATTGGCGTTAATAATGAACTCTCTAATTTGGAAATTGCCAAAATAATTTTAGCCGAACTTAGCAAACCTGAAAGTTTATTGACTTTTGTAGATGACAGGCCAGGGCATGACCGTCGTTATGCCATAAATTCATCTAAAATTGAGCATACGCTTGGCTGGCATCCGCAGTATCAGTTTGAGCAAGCTATTAAAGAAACTATTAGATGGTATCAAGAAAATACTGAGTGGGTAAAAAAACTAGAATTAAGGCGCGCGGAAATGAATCCGCATTTGAGTTAGCCACTGGCCAATTGTCAATAGCCAATAGTAAATAATTATGGAAAAATTCAAGACATTTAAGCTTCCGATACACGCCGACGAGCGGTTTACGCTTATTCCGCTTGAGGTTATGGAACACGCGCCGTTTGAAGTTAAGAGAGTTTACGCAATTGTGGATGGTAAGTTACCTTCTGGTTCGCATTGCCATAAAGTGGAGCAGGAAGTGTTCTTTTGCGTACGCGGAGGCACAGTAGCGCAAATTGATGAAGGTTCTGGTATGAAAGATGTTGTTTTAAAGCCAGGGGATGCTATGTATGTAGGTACATACATTTGGCATCATTTTGAAACTTGGCAGCCCGGTACAGTTATGGTAGCAGTTTCATCCACACCCTATAACCCGAAGCGGGAGGATTATATTACGGATTATGAGGAATTTAAAAACTCTACAAAGTAATTATGAGGATTCTATTGTTTGGGAGTCGGGGAATGCTAGGGAGTGATTTGCAGAAAGAGTTTGAGGACAGCGGGCATGAAGTTATGGGAGTTGATAGGGAAGAGGTAGATATCACTCATGGTCCAAATATTGCCGACGTTTTTCATACAATTGAGCCGGAAGTTGTTATTAATGCCACCGGCTATACTGATGTTGACGGTGCTGAGACTAACCGCGAAGCTGCTTTTGTATTGAATAGTGAGGCAGTTAAATATTTAGCCGAGGCGGCCGCAGCAGTGAGCGCTAAATTTGTTCATATATCAACCGAAATGGTATTTGATGGTGATAATAAGTCTGGCTATAACGAAACAACTGAGCCACATGCAGTGAATGTTTATGGCGAATCTAAAGCCGCTGGCGAAAAGCATGTCTTAGTCTATGAGAGTGGTGGCTATTTAGTTCGCACCTCCTGGCTTTATGGTAAATTTTCGCAACGCGGCAAACCGCGAGGTTTGAATTTTATTGAAACCATGATCAAATTAGCCAACGAGAAACCTGAAGTTAAGGTAGTTAATGACCAGTTTGGCAAACTAACTTCAACCAAAGATTTAGCCCAAGCAATCACTCAGTTAATAAGTGGCGGATACATACCCGGTATTTATCACTTAGTTAATGAAGGGGTAGCCTCATGGTATGATGTAGCCAAAGAGATTTGGCAGAGATGCGGGCTGAAAGCGACGTTGCAGCCAATCTCTTCAAGTGAGTATCCGTCTATAGCTAAAAGGCCGAAATATAGCGTTTTAGTAAATACTAAATTTCCGCCGCTGCGGCCCTGGCAGCAAGCCTTAGCAGATTATTTATCTTAAAGATATGAAAGGCATAATTTTAGCTGGAGGGTTAGGTACAAGGTTAAGACCATTAACCAAAGTAACGAATAAACACTTGTTGCCGATTTACAACAAGCCCATGATTTATTATCCGCTGGAAACTTTAGTGCGCGCGGGTTTAAAAGAAATTTTAATAGTTTCCGGGCCAGAGCACGCCGGGCATTTTTTGCATTTATTGGGTTCAGGTAAAGAGTGGAGTGTAAGATTGTCTTATGAGATACAAGATGAACCAGGCGGTATCGCCCAAGCTTTAGGGTTGGCTGAAGACTATGCTGACAACGGGCCAGTGGCTGCCATTTTAGGAGATAATATTTACGAAGATGATTTGGCAGTCAGTATCCGGTCATTTGCCGCCAAGCCCCAAGGGGCGTATGTATTTTTAAAAGAAGTTACAGACCCAAAAAGATTTGGTGTGGCTGAAATTGATAATGATAAAATAATCAAGATTATAGAGAAGCCAGCTTCGCCACCCTCAAATTTGGCTGTAACCGGTTGTTACCTGTATGATGCTGAAGTTTTTAATATTATCAAAAAACTCAAGCCATCGGGTAGGGGAGAGCTTGAGATTACCGATGTGAATAATTCTTATGTGGATGCCGGCACGATTAATTTTACTAAGCTTACTGGCTATTGGACAGATGCAGGTACTTTTGAATCATTGTTGCGGGCGAACCAGCTGGTGGCTCAGAAGAATTCAGTTCCGTCTGAAGATTAAGCCGATAAATATCTTGAGTTGTTTGCACAGTTAAGGTTTTATTATCTGGACTTAGAAAAACTCCAACCAGATCATTATTGAATTTGCCTATTTGCCAGCGCTGCCGTTCGCCACGGTTATCCAATTCTAGAGCCCAAACCTCATTGCCGCTGAAGAATAAGACATAAGGCGCGTCGCCATAACGCAAGGCCCCTGACAGATTCAAGCTTAATCGTTCAACAAAAGTAGGTGATTCGTCATTGAAATTATACAGCCAGATTTCAAAATTATTAGTAATAACTAGGCTTTGATCATTAGCCCAACTGACGGTCGTGACCTCAGGCAGTGTTCTAATAGGTTTGGTTTCGGATAAGGGTGAGTGCAACAGATAGAGCGAGTGTCTGTCGGCATCAAACAATGGTAGCCAATCAAAGTTACCTGTTAAAAATTTAACATTAGTTGAAAGTATTGGATTTTCCTCCAGCGGGATGGTAGTAAGATTTGATAAATTGATTAACTTGAGACTAACACCTTCACCGGCCTGACGGGCTAAGGCAAATATAACTTCATCGTAAACGCGAAAATCGTTTAATCTTTCTCGCCAGATCAACTTACTAGACTGGGTGCGTAAATTAAATTCATATAGTTCATTAGCAGAGGCGCCATAAATCAAGTTACGCCCTTCACCCCAGTGCATGATAGCAAAGTTCAAGCCTTCAGGCGGCGTAATATATTGCCAGGAATTATCTTCCAGATCAAACACTTGCCAGAATAGATTTTTACCTGAACTTTCCTGGGTTAAAATTTCTCGGCTGGAGGGGCTCCATTCTAAACTAATAATTTCACTTGTAGCCTGGCGGGCCAATAAGCGACTTTGACCGCTTTTTAGATTTAACAGCCACAATTCATTACCAGCTGTCGGTTTGGTAGAATAAAGCAAATTTTCGCCATTAGGTGAAAGCCAAGAATTATTTATTTTTTTTATACCAAGAGCTTCACCACTGTTTGGTTCTGGCCATAAAGTTATCTCACCAGAAAAAGTGACCTCAGAGGCGGCCACACTTACTGTCTTAGTCCAAGATTGAAAACCCGCTAGCTTAAGTCCCAGTTGGTAATCTCCAGGTTTGAGCGAAAGTAAAGTAGCGGGAGTTTTATCACTGACAATTTCTCCGTTTAGGTTAATGGTGGCGCCTTTAGGCTCAGATTCCGCTTGGATGGCCCCAGTGCGTTCAATTTGTAGTTTATTATTATCAGTATTAAGGCGATAACCCTGTAAATAAAACAGGATAATACCTCCGGCTATAAAAAAAACAGCAATAAAGGAGATATAAAGTATGCGTCGGCTGGATAGAGTCATAAATTTCCGCCTTGTGATAGTATTATTTTAGCGCTAAACTATTAGGTATTAACGATTCTTAGTGTACCACGAGTATTTTGATAACTAAAGATGGCGGCTTGTCGGTGGTAATGATTTATATAATTTTAAGTACTTTTTTATGGCTGATTTCATAATCGAAGGCGGATACAAATTAGCCGGTGAATTACCAGTAGCCGGGGCCAAGAATCTGGCGCTAAAGGCGATTGCGGCGGCTTTGTTGTCGCCTGAAACTATGAAGTTGGCTAATATGCCGGAAATTGAAGATGTTAAGCGCCAGTTGGAAATTCTGACAAGGCTCGGTGCCACCATCTCACGCCAAGATAAGGGGGTGTACGAAATTAATACTAAGGCGGTTCAATCTGGCTCTATGCCTAGAGAGTTAGTGAATAAGCTGCGCGCCTCTACAGTTTTAACTGGACCACTATTAGCTCGTTTTGGCGAAGTTGAGCTATCGCACCCTGGTGGGTGTAAGATAGGCCGTCGGCCAATTGATTTGTTCCTGCGTGGATTTCAGGCTCTAGGCGCCCAAGTTAAGGAGGTACCAGGCAAGGCTTATCAATTGCACGCTAAGCGTTTGCGCGGCGGTAGAATTATTTTTCCCAAAGTCAGCGTTACTGGCACTGAAACCATGATGCTGGCAGCGGTTTTAGCTAATGGTAAAACCGAGCTTATTAATGCTGCTTTGGAGCCAGAAATAATTGAACTGGCAAATTACCTAAACGCCAATGGCGCACAGATAGAAGGAGCTGGTACCACAGTTATTACCATTGAGGGGGTAAAGGAGATAGGTGCTGGCAATTTTACTATGATGCCGGATCGGATTGAGACTGGCACCTTTATCATGCTGGCTTTAGCTACAAGCAGTTCCTTGACCATTAGTCAGTGTGAGCCCAAGCATTTGGCAGTACCATTGGCGGTATGGCAAGACATGGGAGCTGAATTTAAAATTAATGAAACATCAATTATTGTTACTAAAGCCAGTGGCTTGCGCTCAGCTGATATTAAAACCCATGAGTATCCAGGATTTGTGACGGATCTGCAATCTTCTATGACTGTTTTGCTTACTCAAGCAACTGGCCACAGTTTAGTCCATGAAACTATTTTTGAAGGCAGGTTATTTTTTACTGACGTTTTAAATCAAATGGGTGCGGAAATTACTTTGTGCGACCCCCATCGCGTTATTATCCAAGGTCCAACACCGTTAGAAGGACGTACAATTGAAGCGCCAGATGCCCGGGCTGGTTTGGCCTTACTGACAGCGGCCCTGGCAGCTAAAGGAAAAAGTACCATCAAGAATATTTATCCAATTGACCGAGGCTATGAGTGCTTGGAGCAACGATTAGTTGGTATCGGGGCGCGGATTCAACGGGTGTAATTTTGACCACTTAATTGTGTCATGGTACACTCATTTGAAGTTGAACCAAAGTTTTTTAATTTATCATGAATATCATACCACCAGCGGATTCAGCCTCTGAGCCTCGTCCAACCAAACGAGTTTTGCCATCAACGCTAGTGGTTATTTTTATTATCTTGGCTTTTGCTTTGGGATATTTATCAGCTCAACCAGTAAAGAAAGAAATTAAAGGTAATAGCCAAGTTACCGGAACGCATCTACCTGCGCCAGCTTATTTAACTAAGGACATTGATTTCCAACTTTTTTGGCAAGTGTGGGATTATGTGCACCGCAATGCTTTTGGGCGACCATTAACAGATACCAAATTATTTTATGGTGCTTTGGCTGGCATGGTCGCTGGACTAGAAGATCCTTATTCTATTTTTATGAATCCGGAACTAGCTCAGGAATTTAATAATGAATTGGAAGGTACTTTTGACGGTATAGGTGCGGAAATCGGCATACGTAATAATAAGCTGGTGATTGTGGCGCCGCTGGCATCAACGCCAGCCGACCGCGCCGGCTTGAAAGCCGGCGACAGAATAGTGGCGATTGATGGTATAGATACCAGCGGTATGGCAGTTGATTATGCTGTCAGCCTTATCCGCGGTCAACGCGGTACGCCCGTTAAACTAATCGTTCTTAGCAATGGTGATACTGAACCTAAAGAGATTACTATTGTTCGAGATAAAATAACCATTCAAACAGTTCAGTCTGAATTAAAAAAGACCGCTAATGGTCAGACAGTAGCCTATATTAAAGTTGTACATTTTTCCCAGGATACTGACCAGAAATTTAGAGCCGCCTGGCAGCAACTTAAAGCTCGTGGCGCTGGCGCTATTATACTTGATTTAAGAAATAACCCTGGCGGATTCTTAGATCAGGCTATTGCTTTAGCCAGCCATTGGGTAGAGCAGGATGTGGTGGTAAAGGAAAAGATGCCAGAACAGGATTACCAGGATTATATCAGTGTGGGACCGGGGGATTTGTCTGATATTCCTACAGTAGTTCTAGTTAATGGCGGTTCTGCTTCAGCTTCGGAAATTGTTACCGGTGCCCTGCAGGATTGGCAATTAGCTACTATAGTTGGCGAAAAAACCTTTGGTAAGGGCTTGGTTCAGGATTTACAAGAATTTTCCGATGGCAGTGCGGTTAAACTGACAATTGCCAAATGGTTTACCCCCAAAGAACGTTCCATAGATTTGACTGGCCTGATTCCTGATATTGAGGTAGCCAGAACACGCGAAGATATAGAAGCTGATCGCGATCCGCAGCTTGACCGGGCTATGGAGTTATTACAAGAAAGCGATTAGATTTGACTGTCAATTCTAGATATTTTGGTTAATTTGTATGAAGGTAATTTTCACCAAAGAAGTAGCCGGCGTAGCTCGCGGTAATGATGTTCGTGAGGTGGCAGATGGTTTTGCGTTAAATTATCTTTTACCTCGGGGCTTGGCTGTAAGAGCCACGCCGGAAAAAATTCAGGCCTTAGCTCAACATCAGGAAGCGACCAAGAATGATCAAATTAACTTGCAAAACAAAGCCCATAACTTAGCCGATGAACTTAATGGCAAAACTGTGACTATTATCAGGCCAGCTTCTACTGCCGGAACTTTATACGCGGCTGTTTCTGGAGAGATGGTAGCCGAGGCAGTAAAGCAACAACTGAAAGTAAATTTACTGCCCAATCAAATAGACGTGCCTCATCATGTAAAAACAATTGGCCAGCATCAAGTAAAAATTAATTTATCCCAGAGTGTTAGTGCTTTTATAAATTTGCAAATCAATGCCACCTAGTTTACCCAAAACCAAATACATTTTTGTAACCGGCGGAGTTTGTTCCGGCTTAGGTAAAGGCACGGCTATGGCGTCAATTGGCGCAATTTTGAAAGCAGCCGGTTACACGGTTTCAGTTATGAAAATGGATCCGTACTTGAATATTGATCCAGGTACCATGTCGCCTTATCAGCATGGTGAGGTGTTTGTGACCGATGACGGTTATGAGGCTGATTTGGATCTAGGACATTATGAGCGTTTTATTGATGAGCCGCTCTCGCGTAAATCTAATATCACTACTGGCCAGGTTTATCAACAGGTACTGGCTGAAGAACGTCAGGGTAATTATTTAGGCCGGACGATTCAAGTTATCCCCCATATTACTACGGTAATTAAGCAGAGAATCCGTGAAGCTGTAGCCAGGACTAAGCCTGATTTCTTGCTGATTGAGATAGGTGGTACAGTCGGTGACATTGAGGGTGAGCCATATTTGGAAGCAGTTAGGCAGTGGCATCGTGAAGCTGGCTCAGATAATGTTATTTTTGCCTTGGTAACCTTATTGCCATATTTGGAAACATCAGGCGAGCTTAAGACTAAACCGACGCAGATGGCTGTCAGGGAATTACACCGGGTCGGTATTCAACCAGATATAATATTTTGTCGAGCAGATACAAAAATCCCCAAAGAGCTTTTAGAAAAAATTGCTTTATTTGCCGACGTTCCTATTAAGGCAGCAATTCCTTGCCCGACCTTGCAGTCAATTTATGAGGTGCCGCTTGATCTTGAAGCTCATGGAATTTCCAAGCTTATTTTTGAGCATTTTGGTTTAAAAGCAAAAAAACCGCAATTATCACCTTGGAAAGATTTGGTTAAGGCTTTAAAGAACGGTCATAAGAAAATTACTGTAGCTTTGGTTGGCAAATATACCGCGCACGGTGATGCTTATATTAGCGTGCATGAAGCTTTAAAATCAGCCGCGGCCTGGTGGCGGGTTAAGTTATCAATTATTGATATTGATTCGGAGAAGCTGGAAAAGAAAGATAAAAAAGAATGGCAGCGGTTGGAAAGTGTGCAAGGAGTAGTGGTGCCAGGTGGATTTGGCGAGCGGGGGATTGAAGGTAAGATAATGGCGTCTGAGTATTGCCGTAAAAATAAGGTACCTTATTTCGGTTTGTGTTTGGGTATGCAAATCATGTCCATTGCCTTTGGCCGTAATCTTTTAAAAACTAAAGAGGTTAATTCAACTGAGTTTGACGTAAAAGTTAAACATCCGGTTATTCATATTATGCCTGAGCAGCGTAAGAATTTAGCAGACAAGCACATGGGTGCCAGTATGCGCTTAGGGGCATATGATTGTGACTTAGCCATAAATTCATTAGCTTATAAAGCTTATACAAAAAAAGATTCCTCAGCCGTGCCGGTCACAAACAAGCGGGGGCAAGTTACCATTTCTGAACGGCATCGCCATCGCTATGAGTTTAACAATGATTATCGCAAGAAATTTGCATCTGCTGGGTTTATAATCTCTGGGGTTAATCCGCAAAAAAATTTAGTGGAGATCGCAGAAATTAAGGATCATCCTTTTATGCTCGGTACCCAGTTCCATCCGGAATTTCAATCCCGCCCTCTTAGACCTCACCCATTGTTCCGTGAGTTTATAAAGGCTTGTACTAAGGGTTAAAAGCTTTCCTACCACCTATATGATAGTCTTATTACAATGGATATTAAGATTAAAGTTAGTGTAATTGTTGAGCACGATGGCAAGATAGCGCTCATTCGTGAGAAGCTACTAAAGAGCCAAAACCATAAGTGGAATGTTTGCGGTGGTAGTTGGGAACCGCAAGATGGTAGTTTTCAAAATACAGCAATACGGGAAGCACGTGAAGAAGCTGGTTTGGAAGTAGAAATGGGAGAGCTTTATCGTTTAGTACTGGTTAAGTTGGATGCCGGTTATGCATTGCGGTTATTTTTCGCGGCACAAGCTAAATCATCAAATACCCATATAGCTTCGCGTGAACAGCAGGGTGAACTGGATGAAGACATTACGGAATGTCGTTGGTTTACCAGGTCGGAGATATCCGCCTTAGATGATTCGGAATTTGTTACGAGCACCATTGCTAAGGTGCTTAAAGATTACACTGCGGGAAAAATGTTTTCCCCAACGGATCAGGTAATTTATTTTGACCATCAAGCCAGATTTTAGGTGAGCAACTTTAGTTTAGCATTACAAGAGTGGTTATCTGTCCTTAGATATAACTTAGTCAAATTGTATTCTAGTTTTACTTAACATTGTTTAACAGGATCTAATGATTACAAAACCATCCGCCTTGGGCGGATGGTTTTAAGTGATTTTATTTCTCCTGCGGAACTACTGTTACTACTTTAGCTAACTTAAGTTTGCCAGTGTAAGCCCGGCGCCATTTTTTCAAAAATTTAACCGTGCCAGCGCGGGAGGCAAAAAGAGTATCATCATTGCCCTTTTTTACCCCTACCCCTGGAAAAAACTTAGTACCGCGTTGGCGGACAATAACCATACCAGCCCTGGCAGTTTCACCAGAGAATAGTTTTACGCCTAAGCGCTTGCTTTGAGAATCGCGACCCAAACTAGTAGAGCCGCCTGCTTTTGTATGTGCCATAAAGTAACAATAAAGTAAATTGTAATAGCATGAACTATTATAATCGGTTATTATATTTGAGTCAAGGCTATGGTGTCTGCTTGCCTAGCAGCTACCTAAACAGTACTATGGGGAGCATATGATAAAGTTAAAGTTTTTAATACTTACGGTCGTTCTAACTTTAGTTGTGGGGACAGCTTTTTTTGCTGTATTGTCTCAGTCGTTAGGACTTAAACCAAACCCATCTTCCTATCAGCACCAAAAACAGGCGCAGTCTAGTCCAAAATCAGAATCTGATGTCCAGCCAGAGAAAGAGTTGGAAACCCCTGAAACAGTAATTGCTGAATCCTCAACTAAAGATTTATCAGAAGATTTGACTGAGGCAAATGTAAGTAATGACATCACCCCTCAAGAGCATGCTATCAAAGTCTTAAAAGTTCCGTTTACATCGCAGGCACCTTTAGCTGATTGGAATATGCCATACCAGGAGGCCTGTGAGGAGGCGAGTATGATTATGGTGGCTGAGTTTCTGCAAGGGAATAATCGTATGCGTATACCAATTGAAGAAGCTGATAATCTTATTCTTGAACTCGTTGCTTGGGAAGCTAAGCATGGTTATAAGGTGGATCTAACTGCTCAGGAGGTAGCTAGTGTTCTCATGGAACGTTATGGAATTCAAGCTGAAGCAGTACCGTATAATGCTGCCATGATTCGTGAAGAGTTGAAGGCGGGGCGTCCAGTAATTATACCTGCGGCTGGCCGGCTGTTAGGTAACCCTTATTTTACCCCGCCAGGACCTCTTTATCATATGTTGGTGATAAAAGGTTATGAGGTAGATGAATTTATAACTAATGATCCAGGTACCAGGCGTGGGGAAAATTATCGCTATACTGAATCCGTATTATCCTATGCCGTTCATGATTGGAATGGAGGAGAGGTTGAGAGTGGTGAGCAATTAATGATAATTATTAAAAAAGTGTAAATATGGATAATAATGAAATTATTGAAAAAATTAAATCAGTTTTAGCCGAGGCTGAACCTTATGTGGCTGGTCATGGGGGGCATATTTCTTTTATAGATTGGCAGCCAGAAAGTGGACGGGTATTGGTTAATTTGCAAGGAACTTGTGAACATTGCTCGCTTTCTACCATTACTTTGAAATTTGGTTTAGAGGAAGCTTTAAAAAAAGACCTCCCGCAAGTACGGGAGGTGGTGGCAGTCTAGTAAAAATTAAAGCAGGCAAGAATATTAAGGGGTATTAACCTCCTCAATAGTAGGCTGTTCGGTATTGCTGGTAGGCAGAATAATAGGTAGGGGCCTGAAAGAGTCTTTTACATTTTCTAGGCTAGATTCGTCGAATTGTTTTTTAATTTCCCAGGCGTTAAGTACTTTTTGGTAAAGTGGCATGTTGACTTGATTTAAAGTAACTTGATTTTTAAGGATACTGACCACCTTGGCTTGAGCAATTGATTGGTAAAAATATTGATATAGAAAGTAGATAGTAAAACCAAAGGCTACTAATAGGATAATTAATGTGACAGTTGGCAAAAACCTAAGCAGGCGGATTAAGCTTAATTTTTTGATTTTCGGTGTTTTGAGTTTAAATTTCATAGCTAGGGTTTAAAAAACGAAGTAGCTAAAAGAATCGCTTGTAGAGCCGAATCTGTTCCGATTTGGTTGGATTGTATACTAGAACCGGCGGGCGATGATAAACGAATGGTATTAATATTGACGTAAAAATTTAGTGATTCTAATTCTGCCAGGTAACGGATAAATTTTATAAGATCACCGTTGACTTGTAACTGATATTGTAATTGGTTGGTATTTTTTTTAGGGTCAGTGGTCGCAAGTTTTAGATCATGAGTTACGCCACTATCAGCCGCGGCTTTCTCTACTGTAGTAATGAACTCAAGTTCATTGCCTTTCATTAGATATATCTGGTTTAAGGTGGGGATAATTGGTTTTATTTCTTCGTATTCTTTCAGAGTTTGTTTTAAGACCTGACCTCTCTCATAAAGTTCTTCTAATTCAACGCGTTGCTTAAAAATTTGATCTGATAATGTTTTTATCACATTAATACTAGGGTAAGCAATTAGGGCTGTAGCAATACCAACAAAGCCTATTGTAAAAACAATGGCAGTTATTATTTTTTGTCGTGGCTGGGTGGCGAATTTCATGAGTCGTGGAATTAAAAAGTCAAAGACTCCTTCTTTATTTTACCAGTAAATTCAAAATTAACATCTTCACGAAGCAATAAGTTTGTTAGCGGTGAGGATAATTCTTCAAAATAAGGTAAAGTTTCTAGATTAGCCTTAAGAGCTAAAAAATCATCACGTTTTAAAGCTTTGCCGTTTAAATTAAAAAGTCTGGTTTTTTGTTCTAAATTAAGATAAGAAAGCTCAACATTATCTGGAATGGCCTTATTTATATCAATGATAATTTTAGACCATTTAATAAAGTCTGCTTGAATTGACTCAACTTCTTTCAAACTCTTATTAAGGCTGCCAATATCACGGTCAATTGATTTGTTTTTATCATTTACCAAGGTGGTAGTGGTAAGAACTGTGGCATAATTATCTTGCAACATTAGTCTAGCAACCAGTAAAAGCCCAGAAATAATGACAGTAAATGTCAGCATCAGCCACATAACCGTGCGAATTTGCAAATAAGCACGCTCGTAGCGAAGATACTCTTTTTGGGTGGGGGACAGTAAGTTAAGAGCTATCTTAATCATAATCTTCCGAGTTTAATGAAGCACGTAAAGCTAAGCCGATAGCTGTTGTATGGGTGATAAGTTCACCAGGTTTAAGCGGACATGGACTGGGTTCAAGATTAAGCCAGGGGTTGCCGCGCCTTACCGGTAATTCAAGTTTAGCATTTAGGTGTTTATCTATTAATTTAAAATTAGAGCCACCGCCGCAAAGTATAATTTCCTCAATTTTATTACCCTGGGGAAAGTGCTCGCGGTAAAAGACAATGGATTCACGTATGCGGTTAACTAAGTCATCCATCATTTGATGGAGAATTTCTGCCATGGCACCGTGACATTTTTTAGGATCAAGTCCGCAAATAATTTTAGCCTTTTCCGCTTGGTCCTCAGTTAATTTTAATGAACTGGCAATTGTTTCAGTGACACCCCGACCTGAAATTGGCAAGGACACAGTGAATTGAATTGAATTTAAATCAACTACAATTAGGCTAGTACGAGTAGCTCCAATGTCGATGATCATGGTGGCTGAATCTTTTTTTTCGCCATTAGAACATGTTAATAAACTTCGTGTGATTGGAACAGCCTCTACTTCCAGTGCTAAAGGGATAAGCTTGGCATCAATAATGGCTTTAGTATAAGTATCAACAATATTTTTTGGCACCACGGCCAACAATACGGGTAAGCGTGTATTAATTTTTTTATTTGAATTAATTTTTTGCCAATCCCAATAAGTATCGTCAATTGGTATAGGTATATGATGTTCCGCTTCCCATTTTATGGCTTGCCCAATTTCGTTTTCCGGCATCGGCGGAATGTCAATCATTTTTATAAATGTTTTTGTTTCAGGCAAACAGGCAGTTACGTAACTAGTATTAAAAGAGCCATATTGTGGTTTAGTTAAAAGTTCAGTTAAGGCATTGGTCAGAGCAGCTGATTCTTTTATTTCACCATCGTTAAAGACAGTAGGCGGTAATTCGATAGCCGATAAGGCCTGTAGCTCTAGCTTACCGCGTAGATTACGCCTTAATTGTGTCGCTTTTATTGAGCGATCGCTGATATCCAGACCAATGCTAGCTTGTTGAGGCTTAAAAAGCATACTTTAGAAATAAACTGAAAGCTTATTAATATTGCTCTTCCCAATGATTGATATCAATTATTGGGCTTTCACTGCCGCTATAAACAGGATCAATCGGTGTTGAAACTAAAACCTCATCATAAGTTATAGAGCAAGCACCACTATCTTCTCCTTGTAGTAATAAATGCCAACTAATAATACCGCCAGTTACTGCAAAATTAATGTTATCATCAGTTTCAATTGTTAGTTGTTTACTAGAGTAGATCACGCCCTGTAATAAAAAATTAGCATCATCAAGTTCAACAATTATATCGTCTTTGCTCATTAAACCACCACCAACGTTTTCATCGTTATTAATAGTAACTGTTTTGCCTTCATCCAAATCGATTTCTATATCATCACTTGCCGCAAGTATCCCGTTAATCGTTAAATTTTTATTATTCCAAATGGCTTCACCTGTAATAAAGGTGATGCCAGTTAAAGTTGTACCAGTGGGCAAGGCCGAGAAGGCGTTAGCTGAATAAACTTGGTCTGCCCTGTTCTTTAATGAAGTAGCAGAAGCTGAATCAAAGTCAACCAAAGGCATGCCAATATTTGGTTCACCTTCGCTTTGAGTGCTGTTATTTAAAATTAGTTCTGAACCAGAATTAACAATAATATTGTTACTAGAGTTAACAGCAGCATCGTTAACTGTCAGGGCAGAATGACTAGTAACTTTAAAGTCTTGATTAGCATGAATTGCTCCGCCATTAATTGTGCAGTCTCTTTCAGTGGTTATATTTCCATTTTGTTGACCACCTTGGCCGCCAGCATAGAATGATTGTCCCCAAGTTGAGGCAGGATTAGTAGCTCGCGCTAATCGTGTTTTAATAACCCTTTGTGATTGTTGGTCACCGATACTATGGAAACCAGTAACAGTAATATCAACCAAAGCATCCGATATACTGGTGGCTGATATAGAGTAACTACCATTAGCGTCAAAAACATTGTTGCGTGCAGTTGATTGATTATTTAGTGTACCCGCTAAAAAGCCAGCTTTCCAAGCAGCATCATTTTTAAGTAAATAGATAGCTTCATTAACCCCAGCTTCCGCTATATAGTAGGCTTTAGTGGCTGAAGTTTCACTTTTAGAAATGCGACTCTCACTAATGGATTGCTCAACCATATAACCAGCCAAAAAAAGCAGGGCGGTCATTACCAAAGAAACCGCAATTATAATAAAACCATCTGGTTGTTTAATTGAGATTACGCGGTGAAACATCGGTGGTGATAATTAATGTTTGGCCATTTTTAATAAACTCAAGGCTAATAGTAATTGTACCATTGCCACTGAAGGTTAGCGAATTGATATATTCTCCAATAATTTTATCTTCAACCGATTGAACTAGAGGGGGATTACCGAATTGGTCAAGTTCATCATGCAACACATGGGTTAAGGGATCGGCGGCAAAATAGTAGTAAAGTATTTCTCGGTAAAGATCACTGCCGGAGAGATGGTACTTTATATATTGGACTGGATCATTACTGATAACTCCATGGCCATCTTCAAATAAAATTTCATCGTCTGGTAGGGTTGTAACAAAATCGTTGGCTTGCCTTAGTTCACGAGTCACCCGGTCAAGAATAGCTCTTTGATTTTGGGTAATCTCAGCTCGGTTGGCAATTGGTTTTTCTGTTCTTTGAGAGAGAATGAATACAGAGTAAGTTGCCATTAATAAGAGCAGGCCAATTAAAATGCTAACCATTACCTCTAAAACAGAAAAACCGCGAGTTAATTTCATTTTTGTGCCTTAATGCTGGTTATGTTTAATGAGGCTTCTTGTCCGCCACGGTCAGGCCAAAAAACAATCGTTTCAATTTTTTTTAGTCCAACGTCAGTTTGGCTGTTAGCTAAATTTCCGTCTATTAAAGTTATAGTTGATTGTCTCTCAAATATATAAAATGGATCGCCCGGATTAGGATCAAGCCGCGCTCTTGGTTCAATTATACCTGGAGTTAATTGGTCGTAAGGCATAATAGCTAATTGTTCAACTTTAGCTCTAGCTAGGGCAGAAGCCATACTGTAAAATTCCGCTTGTTTATTTAACCTTAATATAAACGGAAAAAGGCTGATAATAGTTAATAAACCAACAACCAGAACGCTGGTGGCAATTAAGGCTTCAATAGAACTAAAAGCTGAATTTATTTTTTTAGTTGACTTTAACATAACCTGATGGTTTAACTTCTAAACTAGTGGTAAGGCCATTAGTATTTTGTAAAACTATTGTTCCAGCCTCAACCGCTGAGCCACTAATAGTAAATATAATTTCGTTATTGGTAAATCCACCCATATCTTGCCAGGTGATTTTGTTATTAAGTTCGTGTTCCTTAATAATTGTATCTGAAGCCAAGCGGGCAATGAGCTGATATTTTTGTGGCGTAGTATTAAATAATTTTACTAAATGTGTGGTTTGCTCCCCTAAAGTAAGTTGCTGGGCTAAGCGAAGATCACTGAGTAGTGATCTGCCTTCTCTTTTTAAAGTAGAATTAATTTGGGCAGTTCTGATAGCGGGAAGAGAAGATATTATTACTAAAACTACTATGCCAACTACTACAGTAACTTCAAATATAGTAAAACCAGCGCGTTGCATGGCACTAAATATTTTGGGTTAAGGTATAAATCGGTAAAATTATAGAGACAGCTAAACCGCCAACACCTGCGCCCAAGAGTAGAATCAAAATTGGTTCTAAGATTGTGGTAAGGTTAGACATGGTTCTATCTACATCCTCCTCATAGAAAATAGCCAGCTCATCTAAGATAGTGTCAATAGTACCGGTTTCTTCGCCTACTGACACCATTTGGACAACCAGAGGTGGAAATAATTTAGGGTATTCAGCTAAAATAGTGGCTATTTGGACACCCTTTTTTACACGTTCGGCTGCATTTTCAACCGCGCGCCGGTAGTGTGAATTACCCAAGGTACTAGCGGTTATTTGGAATGACTGGACTACAGGTATATCAGTTTTAAGTAGTGAGGAAAAGGTACGAGAAAATTTTGCCAAGTTTATTTTGCGTAAAATAGGTGCAATTATCGGAAGTTTTAATAATAAGCCGTGCCATATATAGCTGCCTTTTTTGGTGCGGATTAGACGGAAAAAAGCAATTATTAAAACAACAAAACCAATTCCTACCCAAAGTCCGTTCGCTATCATGAAATCACTTAAGGCTATCAAGATCCTGGTTGGTAGCGGTAAGGTAGCATTAACCTCTTCGAACATGCCAGTAATTTTTGGAATAACAAACACAATCATAGCAATGGCAATACCAACCATGGCTGTAATTACTATTACCGGGTAGGTCATAGCGCCCCTAACCTTGGCAATTAATGTGTGGCTTTTTCTGATCTGGACGGTTAATTGTAATAAAACATCTTCCAGTTTTCCGCTTTTTTCTCCGGCTCTGACCATGTTCACAAAAAGCTCAGGAAAAACTTTGGGATATAAAGCCAGTGAATCAGCCAATGAATTACCTTTATCCACCCGCTGATACAGATCCATCAAGACAGTTTGAAAGAATTTATTACTAGTTTGCTGGGCTAGGGTTTTTAAAGACACAGAAACAGATAAGCCCGCTTTGACCATTACCTGTAGATTTTGAGTAAAAAAGATTTTTTCGACTGTTTTTACGCGGTTGAGAAATGGAATTTTTAGCTCTTTATGTTTTTTTTCATTTTCACCAACAGCCTCAGCACTAGTCAGGAGCAGACCTTTATTTCTAAGATATTCAGCCAGTTCGTGTTCTGAGGCAATCTCTAGTTCGCCATTTTCTAATTCACCGTTTTTATTTCTAGCCGTGTAGCTAAATTTCATAAATTTAATCTTTCGTGACGCGTAGCACCTCCTCAATAGTGGTTACGCCATTTTTAGCTTTAAGAAAGCCGTCCTCTAACAGGCTAAGCATGCCTTGAGCCAGCGCGGCTTTTTTAAGCTGAGCTGAGGAAGCACGGTTAAGTATTAGTTCACTGACAGTCGGGGTAATTTCAAAGATTTCATAAATACCAAGCCGCCCGCGGTAGCCTTCTTGGCTACATTGCTTACAGCCCTTACCCCGGAAGAAAAGCAGGTTTTCCATATTTTGATTTTCCGCCACCGCCCCTTCTTTAATTAGGGTTTTAAGCAAGGCGGGTAAATCCAATTGCTTAGCCAGATCCTCCACATTTTTAGCTGTTAATTGATAAGAAGTTATGCAGTTTTGGCAGACTTTTCTAACTAAGCGCTGGGCCACAATTAAGTTAGTGGTGGAGGAGACCAAGAACGGCGGTACGCCCATATCCAGTAATCGAGGAAGCGTGCCAACAGCATCATTGGTGTGAAGAGTGGAAAGTACCAAATGCCCTGTCATAGCCGCGTGAATGGCAATTTCAGCTGTTTCCGTATCTCTGATTTCACCCACCATGATAATATCAGGGTCTTGTCTTAAGAGCGCGCGCAGGCCACCAGCAAAAGTAAAACCAATACGCGGATTAACTTGACTTTGGTTAATACGAGGCATGCGGTATTCAATCGGGTCTTCCACAGTTGAAATATTTACATCAGGCGTATTTAAAACATTCATTATTGAATAAAGTGTGGTGGTTTTACCGCTGCCGGTCGGACCGGTTACCAAAATCATGCCATGAGGTTTTTCAATGTTGCGCTTTAATACTTGGAGGACTTTTTTTTGTAAGCCAAGTTGCTCTAAAGTTAAAACCTGACCTGATTCCTGTAGCAAACGCATGACAATTTTTTCGCCGTCAAATACCGGAATAATTGATACACGGAAACTGACTTCATATTCCTTGGATTTAATTTTAAATCGGCCATCTTGGGGCAAACGATGTTCGTCCAATTTCAAGTTGGATAAAATTTTAATACGGGCCACCAAACCAGGCTGAACATTTTTTGGCAAAGTCATGACATCTTTTAATATGCCGTCAACTCGGTAGCGCACCAATACCTGGGTTTCGGTAGGTTCAATATGAATATCTGAAGCTCGCTCAAAAATGGCATACTCCAACAGCGTATCCACAATACGAACCACTGGCAGGTCTTCAGCTAATTGTTGAAGATTACCTTCTGAGCCTTCTTCTTTTTTTTCTTCAACGCCGGTAAGTTTGGCAAATTCCGCTTTTAAGCTTTGGTGATACTGCTTAGCTGCTTCCAGGAAAGAGCCTGGTGAGGTCAGGTGAATTTGCAGTTTGGCTTGTAAACTTTTTTCTAAAAATTCAAAAGTTTGTAAGTCATCGGGATCAGTTGTAGCAACTTTTACTGTGCTGTCATCGCGGTCAAAGGCGATAACCTCATGGGCTTGAGAGATTGGCTCAGGAATGGCTAATAAAATATCCTTTCTAATGCTGATATTGCGCAGGTCAATGTAGGGTATATTCAGCTGTTTGGCTACCATTTCATAAAGCACTTCCTCGGTGACTACATGCTTCTTTATCAGGTATTCTTCCAAACTTAAATTTTCAGCCTTTAACTTATCTTTAATATCCTTAACTTCGGCGCTGGTTAGCGTTTTGCTAGACAGCAGGGTTTTTGTAAGATAGTCCTGGCTGAGCATAGGGTAGGTTGGTATTATTGTTAGCTAGCTCAAGCTAGCTTTTTAAGATGGATTTATTATACCAAACTTTGTAAGTATCGGCAACCTAAAATAGTTAAGTTTGCCAAGGAATGGGGCGACGATTACACTTAAAGATGGTTTTTACTTATCTTATGTGGCGTTTATTTTTATTCTGGCAGCGTGAAACTTGGCGGGCTTGGTGGCGCCGGCCGGCGGTTTTTATGCCGGCAGTAATTGCCACTGTTTTTATAATTATATGTTGGTATCTAGCTACTAAAATGATTCAGTCAGAGACATTGATAATGAGATACTCAATTTATGTTGGTACGAATTGGCTAACCCCGGGCAAATGGATATTGATTTTACCAAGTTTAGCCACGGTAATTGTGGGAATTAATTTAGCTTTGGCATATTTAGTATCTAGATCTAGTTTGGCCCTACGCTACCTTTGGTTGTGGTCAGCAGTATTTATGGCCGTTGGATGGTGCTGGTTGAGCTGGTTAATATTAAGAATAAATAGTTAGTTTATGACTCAACCGGTTTTGCAAATCCTTTTTTTAACTACAGTAGCTTTTTTATTGGCTTTAGTTTCCACGCCTCTCCTGACCCATTTTTTATATAAATATCGTTTAGGTAAACAAATCAGGGATTCGGCTAGTGCGCCGATAATGTCCAGTTTACATGCAGCCAAAAGTGGCACGCCAACCATGGGCGGCATACTAGTTTGGTTAACAACCCTAGTGGTGGCGCTGCTTTTTTTCTATTTGGAAAGTTTCAATTTAGCCTATTTTAATTTTTTAACTCGCAGAGAAACAATTCTGCCGCTGGGCGCGTTGATTGCTTCAGCCTTAGTAGGATTGGTAGATGATTGGTTTAATATCAAGCGCCTTGGCCCCAAAGGTGGTGGTTTGACCATGACCCACCGTTTACTTATTTATACGGCCATTGCCATAGTGGGTGCTTGGTGGTTTTATTACAAATTAGCCTGGACGTCTTTGCACGTTCCTTTTTTGGGTACATTTGATATCGGGTTATGGTATGTACCAATTTTTATTTTCGTTATTGTTGCCACTTCTCATTCAGTTAATTTGATAGATGGGCTTGATGGTTTAGCCGGAGGTACGCTATTAACGGCTTTTGTTACCTATGGTGCCATTGCTTTTTTGCAGGGTAAATATGATTTGGCCAGTTTCTGTGGGGTCATTGCTGGCAGTTTATTAGCTTTTTTGTGGTTCAATATAAATCCGGCCAGGTTCTTTATGGGTGATACTGGTGCCATGGCTTTAGGTGTTACTTTAGGTATTGTGGCTATGTTGACTAATAGTATTTTACTCTTACCAGTTATTGGTTTTCTTTTTGTGCTGGAATCTTTGTCAGTAATTATTCAGGTGCTTTCAAAAAAATTTCGCGGCAAAAAAGTTTTTTTATCTGCCCCCCTGCATCATCATTTAGAAGCTATTGGTTGGCCTGAACCTAAAATTGTTATGCGTTTTTGGGTAATTTCAGCAGTCACTGGCGTAGCCGGCTTGATCATAACTTTAATTGATCAGGGTCTGTAATTGCTCAAGTATGTTAAAGCAGTTGTTCGCTTACAAGCGAATTCTTATCTTAGGCCTTGGTTTACATGGCGGCGGCGTGGCTATAACTAAATGGTTGGTCAAGCAGCGAGCCGTCTTGACTGTGTCAGATATTAAAACCAGAAAAGAATTAGCCGTCAGTTTAAAACAAGTGAAGGGGTTGCCTATTAGGTTTGTTTTAGGCTCCCATCCAATTAAACTGCTTAATAATTGCGATATGATTGTGCAGAATCCGGGTGTACCCAGTGATCACCCCATTCTTAAAGCCGCCCGAAAAAAGCAAATTCCAATTGAAAATGAAGCAAGTTTATTTTTAAAACTTTGCCCAACTAATAAACTTGCAGCCATAACAGGTACTAGGGGCAAATCAACTACTGTTAGTTTATTAGGCGATATGATGAAGTACGCTTGGCCAAAGACAGTAGTGGCTGGCAATATTCGCGACACCCTGCTATTTGATGTCTTGGATAAACTAAATAAAAAATCAGCCGCGGCCCTGGAATTATCTAGCTGGCAGCTTGAAGTCGTGGGTAAGTATAAATTAAGAATACCCCTAGCGGTTATAACAAATGTTTTACCTGATCATTTAAATAGATATTCAAGCTTTGCTTCTTATATTAAAGCCAAGACCATGATTTTTTCTGGTCAAAACGCTAAAGATGTTTTAGTTTTGAATTGGGATAATTCAGTTACTAGAAAATTAGCAATTAAGGCCCGGGCCAAAGTTTATTGGTTTTCAGTTCGTCAGCCAGTAGCCAGAGGCTGTTTTGTGAGCGGTCAGGCAGTTTATTGGCGTGATCAGAAAAAAACTAAATTACTTTATAATCGTTATGATCTTAAGTTAATTGGTGATCATAATTTAGCCAATACTTTAGCCGCTAGCACTGCCGCAGTACTAATGGGAGTGCCATTTAAATATATATGTCGGGCAGTTAAGAATTTTAAAGGTTTGCATGACAGGTTAGAGTTTGTTCGTTTAGTTGGGGGCACATCTTATTACAACGATACAACTGCTACCTCGCCTGATGCGACTATTAGTGCCTTGTCATCTTTTAAAAAACAACCAATTGTTTTGATTGCTGGTGGTACTGATAAAAAATTGTCTTACCAAAAAATGGCACAAATCATAAGGCGTCGAGTTAAAGCCTTAGTGCTTTTACCAGGTACAGCCACAGTTAAATTGCAGCGCGAGCTTAAAAATTACCATCGCCAATTATTAGCTAGTAGTATGCCTGAGGCTGTTAAATTAGCTCGGCAATTAACACCGCCTGGGGGTGTGGTTTTATTGTCACCTGGGGCGGCTAGTTTTGGTTTATTCAAGCATGAGTTTGACCGGGGAGAAGCTTTTAAGAGAGTAGTAAAGAATTTATAATACTAGATTAGCCATAGAGCGTATGGGAGTTTTTAAAAGATTATCATCACCTAATAATTATCACGCGACGCGGCCAGATTATGCCTTTATTGGCTTAACTGTAATTTTGTTGGCGTTGGGGTTATTATTTTTATCTTCAGCCTCTTCGGTTGTTGGTTTTCAACGCTTTGGTGACAGTTATTATTTTATCAAACATCAATTAATCTACGGCATTGTTCCCGGGGTCGTTTTATTTTATTTTTTTAGTATTTGGCCTTATCAAAAACTTAAGGCTTTAGCTATCCCGGCAATTATTTTTTGCGTGGTAGTTTTAGTGGCAGTTTTTTTGCCCGGGATTGGTTTTTCATATGGTGGGGCCCGGCGCTGGTTGCATTTTGGTTCATTTGTAGTGCAGCCCAGCGAATTTGTTAAACTAGCTTTTTTGATATATTTAGCCGCCTGGCTGGAAAGTAAAGGTGAGTTAGTCAGGGATTTTAAAGCAGGTCTAATACCATTTGCTTTAACCGCCGTTATAGTTATAGGTTTGGTTATTTTGCAACCTGATTTTGGCACAACCACAGTTATTGTGGTTAGTTCGGTTTTGGCTTTTTTTGTGGCGGGTGCGCGCTTTGGCCATATACTGACTTTAGCGGGAGTGGGTGGGGCTTTAATGTGGTTGCTGATAAAAATAGCGCCTTATCGAGCTGCCCGGTTAACAGTTTTTTTGCATCCAGAATTAGATCCGCAGGGCATTGGCTACCATGTTAATCAAGCTTTATTAGCGGTGGGTTCGGGTGGTTTATTTGGTTTAGGTTTAGGTTATTCTCGGCAAAAACATTTGTATTTACCTGAGGTTACGGGTGATTCAATTTTTGCTATTATTGCTGAGGAAATGGGTTTTGTTTTTACCACCCTTTTTATACTAGTGGTAGCAGCTTGGTTTGTGCGCGTTTTTCGAATTGTAAGATATGCGCCGGACATGTTTGGTAAAATTTTAGGGGCAGGCATCATCGGCTGGTTGGGCTGGCAAATGAGCATTAATATCGCTTCAATGTTAGGGATGTTGCCTTTAACTGGTGTACCCTTGCCTTTTGTATCAGCTGGTGGTACTGCTTTAGCCACAGCTCTAGCCGCGGTTGGTATTTTGACTAATATGTCCAGGCAGGTTAAAACTTCTTAAATAATATGAAAGTACTTTGTGTCGGCGGTGGTACCTTAGGATCTGTGACACCCTTATTAGCTGTGGTTGAGCAATTAAAATTGCGTCAACCTAGTATACGTGTTGAATGGTGGGGTACGGAAACAGGGCCAGAAAGAGAGCTGATTGAAGCTCAGGGAATAAGTTTTAAAGTTATTAGCGGCGGGAAATTGCGGCGTTATTTAAGTCTGGAAAATTTTTTTGACCTGGCGCGTATTTTATCTGGCTTTATGGAATCACTTTGGCGTTTTGGCCAAAGCAAGCCTGATTGCTTATTGACAGCCGGATCTTATGTGGCCGTACCCGTTGGCTGGGCGGCTTATTTTTATGGCGTGCCGGTTTTTATTCACCAGCAAGATGTTAAGTTGGGTTTGGCTAATCGTTTACTAAAACCCGTGGCCAAGGTAATCACCGTGGCTTTATCAGAGTCGGTGAAAGATTTTCCTGGTGGCAAAGTGGTAGTTACTGGTAATCCGGTGAGATCAGTTTTTGAGCAAGTACCTGACAAGGAAACTGCCAGAAAAAAATTAGGTCTAGATCCAGCTAGGGCTACTATATTGATTATTGGCGGTGGCACTGGCGCCCAAGCTATAAATGAGCTAGTGGCAAATATCAAACAAGGATTGGTTAATATAGCCCAAGTAATTCACCTAACTGGGCCTAATAAGAAATATCAGGAAGTTGATTTACCAGGTTACTTGGTGATTTCTTCTACTAATGAAAGCGTTACTGTTTTAGTGGCAGCTGATTTGGTAATTACCCGCGCTGGTATGGGGGTTCTAACTGAGTTAAGCGCACTTAGTAAACCAGCGGTGGTTGTGCCAATACCTGATAGTCACCAGCAAGATAATGCTGATTATTTTGCCAAGAGTGGTGGTGTTGTTTTGATACCTCAGGAGGAATTGACTCCCGGCAGGCTACTTGCTACGGTAAGCGAGTTATTGGGGGATAATGAGCAAAGGAATAATCTCGGTAAACAATTAAAGCAGTTATTACCCCCAGGCGCAGCCGGACGGGTCGCAGATTTGGTAACAGCAGAAATTTATAAAAATCATGAGCAAATTTAATCAAGCAAAAAGAATATATTTTATTGGGTTGAAGGGCGTCGGTATGACCGCCTTAGCCCAATTAATGAAAAGTCGTGGCGTTCAGGTGTGGGGGAGTGATACTGAGGAACATTTTTTTACAGATAAGGTTTTGGCGGCCGCGGGCATAGAGTGCGAGGTTGGTTTTTCGGCCAAGCATTTGGATAGGCCAATAGATTTAGTTATTCGTTCCAGTGCTTATAGTGATGATCAGGTGGAGGTTAAAGCAGCTAAAGAAAAAAAAATACCAGTTTTAAGTTATGCTGAGGCCTTAGGTGAGCTGGCCGGGGAATACAAATCAGTGGCCGTATGTGGCAGTCATGGTAAAACCACAATTTCCGCCATGCTAGCCCATGTTTTAAAACAGGCCAATCTTTCCCCGTCAGCTATAGTTGGTTCGGCTGTGCCGCAGTTTGGTGGTAATGCTTTGGTTGGCAGTGGTGAATTGCTGGTTTTTGAAGCGGATGAATACCAAAATAAGTTGCAATATTTCTCGCCCCAAAGTGTGATTTTAACTAGCATAGATTGGGATCACCCTGATTTTTTTCCATCAGCCGATGATTATTTTGCTACGTTTGTTACTTTTTTAAAAAAAATTCCAACCGACGGGTTTGTGGTGGCTTGTTATGATTCTGATAATGTTAAAGAAGCGGTTGACAAAGCAGGATTAAGCCCAGAGCAAATTTTAACTTACGGCTTGACTGACGGCCGTTTGCAAATGGTGCGCATGTGGCTGGATGAGGGGCGTTGGCATTTTTCAGCAACTGACGGTGAGGAATATTTGGGTGAATTTTGGCTTAAATTAGTCGGCTCTCATAATGTGGCCAATGCTTTAGCAGTGATTGCTTGCGCCCGGCGTTTGGGAGTTGATTTGGAAGCAATTAGAACAGGCCTAGCTTCATTTGAAGGCACAGCCCGGCGTTTTGAAAATAAAGGAAAATTAACTAACGGTATTACTGTGGTAGATGATTATGCTCATCACCCTGGTGAAATTAAAGCTACCCTGAAAGCGGCTAGAGCTTTTTACCCTTATAAGAATATCCGTTGTGTTTTTCAGCCCCATACTTTTAGCCGTACTCAGGCTCTACTAGCGGATTTTGGCAAGAGTTTTGCGGAGACTGATGAAGTGATTGTCTTGGATACTTATACTTCAGCTCGCGAAAAAACCGGCGAGGTTACCTCAGTACAATTAGTTGAGGAGATAAAAAAGAATCACACTAATGTTATTTATAAACCGACAATTTCGGAGGCAGTTAATTATTTAATGGAAACTACCAATCGTAACAATTTAGTACTGACCATGGGGGCAGGGGATGTGTGGCAAGTAGGGGATAAGCTCATAGAAAAATTCGGATTACTTTCCGGTAGTGAGTTTTAGGGATTAATTTATAAAAGGAAAAAGCTGTGATATTTCATATCACAGCTTTTTTGGATTTAGAATTCTAGTTTTAAGGTTGAATTGCCTAGTCCTTCATCGTCTAGCCAATAGTCCTTTGACCAATGTCTTTTGTTATGAGATTTTCCGCTGATCAGGTCAATCTGTATTATGACTCTGACTTGAAATATGAATTGGCGGGCATTATAACGGTAATCATATATTCTCCGGTCGCGGATTTCAGCTAGTTTGTATATAAGGTTTGTAAATCTCATATTTAATCTTTCTCCTCCAGCAAAATCCTTGATCTTGATACCATTGATGGATACAGTTTTCACTGTGCCATCTTCTACATTCTGGATATCTAAATAGATATCCAACCCATCTCTTGTATCCTGTAGAGGCACTAATAGACATTTAGCGTCGCCTGATATGTCCGGAGTACATATCGGGTTAATTACATAATTCGTTTGGCCGCAGCCAATCAATAGTATCCCAGATAATACTATTAGTAACATTTTTAATGTTAAATTTTTCATTTAATTACCTCTTTTTGTTGTTTATTTATATTTTTTGTTAATTTTCTTCCTAGAATCACCAATCTCAGATTGATGTTCCTGGGAAGGAGCCCAACTTTTAGTAATATTTTTGGGAGTTGGGCTTGGTAGGAGTGTTTTTTAGAGTGTTATTGAAAGTTGGGGAAGAAAATTCTATTGGTGAAGCTCGCCATATCAAAGCCTTGTAAAAATGCGATATAACCTAGGGAAGCCAATAATAAGATTATTAATCCTATTATAGTTTTTCGGTTTGTAACAACTTCCCAGATTAGGAAGAATACTGCAATTATGAATAAGATAGTAGAAAAGAGCAAAGCATTATAAGCAATACCGAGCTGCATTGAATTTATTTCCTTTAATGTTAGATTTCCGAAGGATATCATTTTTAAGATATAGATTAAGAAGAATAGTAATCCACTCAAAAAGAATAATATTGTTGGGTGAAATTTTTTAGAGTTTTCCAATTTTGATCTCCTATATTTTTTTGTTTATAATTTGTTTCTATAAATCTGGAGGAGAATGTGAGCCACCTTTGCCCGAAGGCGATGGCTCAATAATTAATTCTCAGTTTAAAGCCAGTTGTCACCAGCTATAGACTGGAAGTTAATTACTCTTGCCCTGTAGTGTCCGCCTGGGCGGACTACTTCGGGGTCTCCCCTCCTTATTTATAGAAACAAATGTTTGTTAAAGTACATTCCCTTTCTAAACCCACAACCAATTGGTTTCGGGTTTGGAGCGGGAGGGGGATAATATTTTTATACCCCCTCAATTTTGATTATTTTCTTACAAAGAAAAAATAGAAAATAAATATGGTATTAGAGACTATAAATAGGGAATTTGCAATTTTTATCAATAAATCAATATTATATATAATGTCAACTAATATTAATAAACATGCAATCCCCGTAAGTAAAAGAGCGGTGTAGGGTATTTTTCTATAGTTCAACATTTTTACTCCTCATTATTTTTGTTTTTTTAAAAAGGTGCTTATCCAGATACCAGATTTTAGCGTACGTCCGTAACTTGCTTATTCAACTGCAGACTGGATTCGTGCTTGGTTCTGATACCTAGATAAACACCCCTATTTATGGATTTGCCCGCAAGCACTACAGGCTGGTCCGATGGGTGATTGATTTTTAAATAACATATTAATATAGCGCACTCTTAGGTTTTTGTCAAGGGTTGTGGAACACTACTTAGCTAACCTTAGCCAATTTAATTAATATTTTGGCTAATATAAGGTCAAATAGTTACATAAATATTTATAGTTCCATCAAGTAGTTATAGTTGCTAGTTTCTGGTATGTTAGCTTAGTCTTAAGAAGTATATGGCCGTGACTTTGGCACAATTAAAAGAGAATTTAGGTGAAACAGTCCAAACCAGAGTAAAACTGGCGCCTTATACTAATTTTAAAATTGGCGGCCCGGCCAAGTTTTTATTTGAAGCTAAAACCAGCGAGCAGTTAATCAAGGCTGTGCAAGTAGCGAATGAATTTAAACTGCCTTTGCTTATTTTAGGTGGAGCGTCTAATGTTTTGGTGGCAGACAAGGGTTATAATGGCTTGGTTGTATTAGTTAGGAATAACCAATGGAAAATTGAAGGTGAGCGTGTGACAGCGGAAGCTGGAGTTAATTTAGGATTTTTAGTGCAACAAACTGTTAATAAAGAGTTGAGTGGAGTTGAACCTCTGGTGGCTGTGCCCGGTACAATTGGCGGGGCGATTTTTGGCAATGCTGGTGTGCCGCAGGTACCAAAAGGTTTTATAGGCGACTGGGTTGAGAGCGTAACGGTTTGTCGGGATGATAAATTAATTCTCTTAAACCGCGAGGAGTGTGGTTTTGGTTATCGCCAGTCAGCTTTTAAGCAAACTAACGATATTATTTTAAGCGCGGTCTTTAATCTTAAAATTGGCAGCAAAGAACAAAGTCAGGAATTAATAAAAAAATATATTGCCGCACGCAAAGGTCAGCCTTATAATAAGCCATCTTCTGGTTGTATTTTTATGAATGTATCTATAACAGATGAAGTTGATGTTAGAAAAAAATTTGCGGGTGAAGAGAAACTTGATGAATTTATCAAACGTGGGCAACTACCCTCAAGTTGGCTGATTGATAAAGCTGGTTTAAAAGGCAAAACTATAGGTGGTATTCAAGTGTCTGAAGACCATGCGAACTATCTGATTAATATAGGTGGGGGTACGGCTGAGCAAGTGGTGCAGATGATTTCTTATATCAAGCAGCAGGTGCGGGATAAATTCGGCTTTCAATTGCAAGAAGAAGTAAGATACTTGGGTTTTTAAATTTTATTGTAAGTGTGACGTATTTTTTATATAAAAAACGGAATGACTCTAATATGGAGGCATCCCGTTATTAATATTATTTCCCTTTATTTTCCAGAAATAGTTCGTCGATCGGTTGATTATTGTGAGCTGCTATAATAGCATTAGCAAAGACCTCGCTTATATCTAGTACTTCTATGCCATCATACTTTGCGGCTAACGGTATGGTATTCGTTACTATTAATTGGTGGAGTCCACAGCTTTGTAGACGCTGTACTGCTTGATCGCTGAATAACGGATGAATTCCAAAGCCGTATACTTTTTCAGCTTTAGCTATTTTAAGTTTCTGAACTGATAATTCAAAGGTTCCGGCAGTGTCAATGACGTCTTCAACAATTAAGCAATTCTTGCCTTCAACATCTCCAGTTAAACGCATGTGTTCAACTTTATTTGGCTGTTTGCGTCGTTTAGTAATGATAGCAATATCTTTAGCATCTAGATAATCAGCATAGTTTTCAACCCGTTTGACCCCACCGGCATCAGCCGCCACTACGATTAGGTTCGAGATTTCCTTGGCTGTAAAATGTGCTTGGAAGGTTTTGCTTGGATAAAGATGATCTACCGGAGTAGGAGCAAAGAAACCAACCACCGGATTAGAATGTAGCTCCATGGTAATAAGACGACTGATTCCCGCTTCATTCATCTCGTCTGCCCAGCGACGAGCCATAATATCCACCCGAGGTCTATCTTTAAAATCACCCCGACATTCAAAATATGGACAAACTACATTAATCCTGGCACAAGAGGCAAGCTTAGCTGCGCGCACGAGTTGTTTAAGATGTTCAAAACGTATGGCAATACCTCCAGGCGGACGGCCGTAAAGGCTGGCAATAATGTAGACATCATGTCCTCTTATACTTTGGGCGTATTGTACCCACCAATTACCATCAGCAAATACTCGAGGAACTATCATTCCAAGATCTATGCCAATATGGGTTGTAACCAGCCGAGCAAATTGCTCATCTTCTGGCAGCGAAAAAATAGCAAGTTTATCTGTCATTTTAGTATTCCTTATGTTAATGTTACGATTTTTGTTTAATTTCCGTGTTTGTTAGTCAGATTACCTTAGCGCCGGCAGGGCGAGTCAGTCAAGCCGTCTTGCACCTCTGCGCAGATACTTTACAATATAACAGTATGGATATAATTATTGGTTGTAAAAATTTTGAACTCACACCTTCTTTGCGCACATATATTGAGGAAAAAGTAGGTAAGCTGGCTAATTATTGGGATAGGATTATCCGCGCCCGAGTTGAGCTTGAGGTGGATAAAAATAAGCGCGGTGGTTTAATACACAGCGCGACCGTGACTTTGGAAGTGCCGGGGCCTGATATCAGAGTGCAAGAAGAAGCAGGCGATATGCATGCTGCTATTGATTTAACAATGCCGGTATTAGAGCGGCAGATTAAAAAGGCTAAAAATAAATTAGAGCGTACTGATTGGCGGCATATGGATAAAGCTAGGGAAAAGTTTAGGCAGTGGTACGAGCGAATGCGGGGCAATAAATAAATGAAAAAATTTTTAAAACAATGGAAGCTCGGCCGGCCCGAGCTTAATACCTCATGTTTTGATATTAGTCGTGATGGTGAGTTAGTGTTGCATGAGGGTAATTATCAATACAATTTATTTAATTTAGCACGTAAGTTTGGCACTCCTTTGGAGGCAGCCTTTCCTTTTATAGTGGAACAACGTTTAGATGATTTGAAAGATATTTTTAATCGTTCTATAAAAGCATTTCGTTACCGTGGTAAGTTTTTTTATCATTATCCCATGAAGGCCAGCCAAAATAAGGAATATGTCCTGCCCATCTTATCTGAGGGTGGTAATTTAGAGGTTACAAGCGCTAACGAACTTTGGTTAGTAAAGAGAATGTGGGAACAAGAACAATTCTCCAGTCGCATCCGTGTTATTTGCAATGGTCCTAAAACCAATCAATATTTGTCTTTAATTAGTGAACTCAGAGACAAGGGTTTAAATATAACGCCAATTATTGAAGATAAGTTTGAGCTGGCCGCCCTTTCAACTTTCCGGGGTGATGTTGGTATAAGACTAGATCCGCAAGTTAGGGTACATGGACACTGGGATAAAAAATTCAACCGGTTCGGCTTAACCGCTGAAGAAATATTATCTTTTGGGCGTATTCGAAATCTTAAGTTGCTTCATTATCACACGTCAAAGCAGTTAGAATATGTGGAAGATATTGTGGGGCCGCTTAAGAAGGCCATGCAAGTTTATGTGAAATTACGAAAAACCAATCCTAATTTGGATATGATTGATTTGGGTGGAGGTATGCCAGTGCCATTTGAGAAAAAACCATTATTTTCAACTGAAGCGGTGGTTAAGAAAATTTTACGCACAATCATGAAAGCTTGTGAAAAAGCAGATATTCCACATCCTGATGTTTTGGTGGAGTGGGGCAGTTATTTAGTAGCTCCAGCTCAATTGACCGTTTATCGCGTCTTGAGTGAAAAATCAGTTACCAATGGTTCAATTGCCAAACAGTGGTATATCATTGATGGCAGTTTTATAAATGATCTGAAAGATACTTGGGCTATTAGGCAAAAGTGGCACATTGCGCCAGTTAATCGATTGCATAGTAAAAGATTAACCAGAACTTGGTTAGCCGGATTATCATGCGACAGTGATGATAAATACACGGCTGGTGGAAAATATATACTCTTGCCGCCCCTGGATACACTGGAAGCAGGCGAGCAGCAATATTTAGCTGTGTTTGATACTGGAGCGTATCAGGATGCCTTAGCTTCGCACCATTGTTTGCTATCTTCGCCCATGAAGATCGTTATCCAAAATGGAGTAATTACAGTGGCACGCAAGCGCGAGACAGCCGAGGAAGTTGGTCGTGAATTTGGTTGGTAATAATTTAAAAAATCCTGTCCAACTTTTGTTGGACAGGATTGAAGTAGTATTTTAATTATTTGGTGGGTTGAATTCCACCTGTTTGAACCGGAATAGGTCCATAGTTATTTGTTGGGACGTATTGTCCATTCCATCTTTCGGCAAATGTTTGTTCGATCTTTAGTCGTCTGAACTGTAGCTCAATATCCATGTTTGCTGCGAGTGATAGGTTGTATTTACGAATACCTTCACCTTCAAGTACTTTAGCCTCAGCATCCAGTCTAGCTGATTCCTTCCTGCCTTCAGCTAGTGTAATCATAGCCGTCTTTTGGGCATTAGCTTGTTTGACTTGTTTCTGAGCTTCTTGCTCAGTGATTAGCAATTCTTGCTCTTTTTGCTTTACCTGTTGAGCTCGTTCCATAGTTGATTCAATCTGTTTCTCAAAAGCTTCACTCCAGTCATAATTGGTGATTTTTATTTCAGTTACTGTAACTGGATAGCTCGCAAGATTAGCTTTAGTCATCTCAGACATTGCGTTGCGTATTTTTTCTTGATTGGCTGCTACATCAAAGATGGTGTATTGTCCAGCTACCTTTTTATAATTCTCAAGTGAGGTTGCCGTAATGATTGCCAGCATTTTTTCTTCTCCATAGTGTCTCCACATAGGAACTAGTTTACCCGGAACATAGGCAAAGAAGACAGATATGGTGACACCTATACTCTGATTGTCTTTAGTTATTGCTCCGTCTGGTCCGACTTCAATCTTGAATGTGTGTTCTATCGGACGAATCGTTAATAATCTTATTTTCTGAAAAACTGGGAGGGAAAAGTTTATCCCTTCATCAAGTTCAGTGTGTTCCAATGATCCCATAGTGAAGCGCAAACCTTTTTGCCCGGAATCAATGCAAGTAACTGGATTTAAGATGAAAAATGCAAGAATAGCCCCTACAATATACAAGGCTTTTTTGTTTTTCCAGAAAGCAGATGCTTTTTGACGCAATTGATCAGTATCCATTTAGGACTCCTATAGATAGTTTTTGTTTGTGCTGATTTTATTCAGCGTTATTTATGGTCTTTTATAAATTTTTAAAGAACTGAATACTATAGCTCTTCAGGTAATTTTTGTCAAGGGTTAGTTTGGGTAAAGAGTCATCCTTGCTAAATACTCAAAAATTGAGTACAGTTAGGTTTGATTTATGCCATTTCTAGATAAACTATTTGGCGATCCAAACAAGCGGGTAGTCGTTAGGCTTGAGCCTTTGGTTGAGCGTATAAACGCGCTGGAATCTGAAATACAAAAGCTCTCAGATGATGAGCTAAAAGCCAAAACTACCGAGTTTAGGCAAAGGCTTAGCAAAGGTGAGATTTTGGATGATTTATTGCCTGAGGCTTTTGCTTGTGTTAGAGAAGCGGCTCAGCGTGTGCTTGGCCAGCGGCATTTTGACGTGCAGCTGGTAGGCGGTATTGTGCTGCATCAGGGTCAAATTGCTGAAATGAGAACAGGTGAAGGTAAAACTTTAACCGCCACCTCACCGGTTTATTTAAACGCGCTTCCCGGTAAGGGCGTGCATGTGGTGACAGTGAATGATTACTTGGCGCGACGCGATACGATTTGGATGGGCAAAGTTTACCACGCACTTGGTTTAACGGTAGGTTGTATTAATCATGAGATGGCTTATGTTTATGACCCAGCAGTGACAAACGAAGACGCCTCGTTGATGAATTTGCGTTTGGTGCCAAGAGTTGAAGCTTACCGGGCTGATATTACCTATGGCACCAATAATGAATTTGGTTTTGATTATTTGCGCGATAACATGGTATGGCGCGAGGAGCAAATGGTGCAAAGGGATTTGAACTATACAATCGTGGACGAGGTGGACAGTATTTTAATTGACGAAGCGCGAACACCGCTGATTATTTCGGCACCAGCCGAGGAAGCCACGGATAAGTATTATGACGCAGCTAGGTTTGTAGCTACCATACAAGAAAACACGGATTATAACGTGGATGAAAAATTGAGAGCGGCAACTTTTACTGAAGATGGCATTACCAAAGCTGAACAATTCTTCAATCTAAAAAACCTATATGCTGAGGGTGGCTATGACATGATCCATATTTTGGAATCAGCCTTGAAAGCGCGTACCTTGTTTATCCGCGATAAGCAATATGTGGTAAAAGACGGGGAAGTTATAATAGTGGATGAATTCACTGGCCGGATGATGCCGGGGCGTCGTTATTCCGAAGGCCTGCATCAAGCAATTGAGGCTAAAGAAAATGTGAAAATTCAGCGTGAATCTTTAACCCTAGCGACCATTACTTTCCAAAATTATTTCAGGTTGTATAAAAAGCTTTCCGGTATGACGGGTACAGCGGCGACCGAAGCTGAAGAATTTAGTAAAATATATAATTTAGAAGTCACTACCATCCCCACTCATCGGCCGATGGTGAGAAATGATATGGGTGACAAGGTTTATAAAAGCGAAATGGGAAAATTCCAAGCAGTGGTTAAACATATCAAGGAATTACATGAGGCTGGGCAGCCAGTGCTGGTAGGTACAATTTCTATTGAAAAGAATGAAGTCTTAGGCGAACTGTTGCAGCGCGAGGGTATTCCGCATGAAATATTGAATGCTAAGAACCATGCACGTGAAGCTCAAATAATTGCTCAGGCCGGCCGCAAGGGTGCAGTGACAATTGCTACCAACATGGCTGGCCGCGGTGTTGATATTATTTTAGGCGGCAATCCGCCCGAAGCGGGTGAAGCGGAATTTGTAAAAAAAGCTGGTGGTTTGTTTGTGCTTGGCACTGAGCGGCATGAATCGCGGCGGATTGATAATCAGTTACGGGGTCGTGCTGGCCGTCAAGGTGATGAAGGTGAGTCGCAATTTTATGTGTCGCTGGAAGATGATTTAATGAGAATTTTCGGCGGTGATCGGGTAAAGAATTTAATGGAAAAACTTGGGTTACCAGAAGATATGCCAATTGAGAATAAAATGGTTTCGCGTTCAATTGAGCAGGCACAGAAAAAAGTGGAAGGTAATAACTTTGATATCCGCAAACACTTGGTGGAATATGATGATGTTTTAAATAAGCAGCGTGAAGCTATTTACGCCCGGCGCCGAGCCATATTAAAGGCTGCGGTGGTCAATCCAGCAGAACTTAAAACTCAAGTGCAGGCCATTATTGAGGAAGAGATTGCCCAAATGGTGGCTTTTCACACTGCCTTGGAAGATGAATCTAAATGGAATTTGGAAGAGATTTACGAAGCGATTCATTCCATGTTTCCAGTGCCTAAAGATGTCAGGAAAAAGTTGGATGATATTGAAACCCAAGCGGGTGATGCTTCAGCTGATGCGGTAGCGCGCGATAAAATAATTAATTATCTCATTAGTTTAGCGCATAAATTTTATGATGAGGTGGAAAAAGCTATTACGGCTCAGGCTCGGCAATTGGCTATCCCGACAGCTGATTCTATTATGCGTGAAGCGGAAAAATCATTATCGTTGCGTGCGATTGATAGTTTATGGGTGAAACATTTAACCACCATGGATTATCTCAGGGGCAGTATTGGTTTGCAAAGTTATGGCCAGCGTGATCCGCTAGTGGAATATAAACGCCAAGCGTTCCGCATGTATAAAGATTTATTAGCTTCCATCAGGCGCGAAGTGGCTTATAATATTTTCAAAGTTGGTGTATCTCAGCAAGCGGTTCAAGCCGCACCACCCCGCCGGCAAATGCAGGAGCAAGGGCCGGCCAAAACCCAGGCCGAAGCAAAAAGTGTATTTTCTTCGGCTGTTTCTTCCACTGGCGGACCAGTGATGGCTAAGCCGCGGGATGAAACTGGCCATAAAGTTGGGCGTAATGATCCTTGCCCTTGTGGTAGTGGCAAAAAGTATAAGAAGTGTCACGGGGCGTAGAATTTAAAATATGACGCCTAAAATAATTTTTCGAAGATCATGGCTTTATGATGAGGCGCTGATAAGAAGAGGTAAATATAAGGTGCGGCCAGCCGAGAGTAAAATCGAGACGAATTTCAAGCGCCTTAATCGGGAATGGTCAAAATATAGTATCCAGATTTTAAGGGCAATTACCACTACAACGAAGCTCAAGTGGCATGAACGGGAGATTGTTTGTTATGTTACCTGGGGAGTTATCGCTTATTCTGATCCGTTAACTCTCAGTTTAGGAAGTGATATTGATACTTTGACCCATGAGCTTATACATAGGATTATCTCCGAGCCAGAAAATTGGAAACGGATGTCTCCAAATTGGCATAAACTATTGAAAAAATATAAGCGTGAGCCGCAACTAACAAAAGCTCATATTGTAGTTCATGCAATTCATGCTGTAATTTTGAAAAAATTATTTGGCAAAAAGCGTTTACAAAAGGAGATAAATAAAATAAAAAACACTGCTTATATTCGTGCTTGGAAGATAGTAGAAAGAGATGGGGATGTAGAAATTATTAAAACACTGACCGAGGGGCTATAAATGAAAACATTATTAACTCTTACTATAATTTACCAGCACCCCAAAGTGTTGTTGGGTATGAAAAAAAGAGGGTTTGGTGCAGGTAGATGGAATGGTTTTGGCGGTAAGGTTGAAGCGGGCGAGAAGATAGAAGACACAGCGAAGAGGGAATTAAATGAAGAAGTTGGTATTAGTGCAGTAGGATTAGAAAAAGTTGGAATAATTGATTTTGAGTTTAAGGGTAATTCGGAAATTTTGGAAGTGCATATTTTCAAGGGGCAAGATTATTCTGGTGAACCGGTTGAAAGCGAGGAAATGAAACCGCAATGGTTTCTGATTGATGCTATTCCATTTCAGGACATGTGGTCGGACGATAAATATTGGTTACCTTTATTTTTGGCTGGTAAAAAGTTTAAGGGTTATTTCTTGTTTGATGAATCTGATACGGTAATTAAACATGAATTATCAGAGGTAAAAAGTTTATCTGAATAAAAAAAACCGCGAGTTTGTGTTAGGGCTTTGGTACAAGGTCTTTCGCACGCCACTACTTGACCCCCTAACTCTCGCAGCTAGCCTTACTAGCGTCACCCTTTTAAAGGTAAGTAGTTGGTCGGCCAAACCTTACTACTGGTATAATAAACCTAGAGTATAAATGAATTTTAATCAAATAATCAATATATGCAGGTAGTAGTTGGGATAATATCCAGGCAGCGAAATCGTCAGTATTATTTTGACTGCTAAGTTTGTGATACAATTTTTATATGATCGTGACTAAGAATAGAAGGGCAGTGATAGTTGCCGTAAGCGGCGGATTTGACCCCATTCACGTGGGGCATGTGCGTATGTTCAAAGCGGCCAGAAAGCTAGGTGATAAACTGGTTGTTATATTGAATAACGATAATTGGCTTAGGGCCAAGAAACAGCATGTGTTCATGCCG
>Ga0209211_10000933_pt1 | contig 57668 bp, 49 predicted proteins | sample RifGroA2_FD_183992 | JGI IMG/M metagenome (GOLD analysis project Ga0209211, IMG submission 183992) | Groundwater microbial communities from Rifle, Colorado, USA - Groundwater A2 (SPAdes) (version 2) | ecosystem: Environmental > Aquatic > Deep subsurface > Groundwater | place: Rifle, Colorado... | reverse complement strand
AGATATGTTGTTATGGTCTGTCTGGTTTATGATGCTGATTGTCGGTGCGCTTAGGTCAACGTATAATGTGGAGATTCCAGAGCCAGTGACTAGATGCAATGTGTCAGTTGAATTAACTATCACAGTAAAGTTTCCTGCTTGAGCAAGATTTATAAATGAATAGTTATAGTTTCCAAGGTAATCTGTCTTTGTATTTCGCATTTCTAAGCTTGTTGCTCCAGCATCTGTACCAATCAATAATGTTCCGTTGTATAATGTAGCAATAGAATTGTTTGCATTTGTTGCTAATGCTCTTATGTCGTAATCTACCAATAATGGAGAAGTTAGGTTGCTCCAGTTTGCGTTTTGCGTGTTTGTATTAATATTTATTTCGGAGACTGCGCCTGAACTATTATCTCCATTGCCAGTGCCGACGTATAAAGTATTGTTGTCTGCTGTCAAAGCAAATGCTGTTACATTGCTGCTTCTTCCAGCTAAAGCTGGCTGATATGTGCCATTTATCGAGTATCTGCTTTGGTAGATCAAGTCTAGGATTTCTTTTTGAGTAAAGCTTGTGTTGTAGATCCTTATCTCGTCGATGGTTGCGTTTAATGTATTACCGCCATTATAATGAGCTACCTGTACAGTACCAATATCAAAATTGTTTACTAAACCAGCGTAACCAGTGCCACAGCCATCTGTTTTCATCAATTGCCCATCCCTGTAATAAGTAACATTAATGTATTTAGCCGTGGGATTAAACTCAAGAACAATTGCATTATGCCTCCAGATATTGCCACCATATAAATTACCAGGATTAAAGTTTGTCTGACCCTGTGCAGCACCGCCTGTTCCGTTAAAGCATGTGAAATACCACTCAGTAACGCTTGCATGCTTATTTAACTGATAGTAGCCAAGTGAAGGCTTTATTGCAAATATATATTCAGCTGAGCCGCTAAACCCTGTAGGAAGTGACTTGTCCCAGAAAGTAAGAGTAATTGCCTGAGAAGTATTAAACATTGTTGTTTCAGCTGCACTAGGAGACCAAGTTATGCCATCTGTATCGCATGAATCTTCTTTTACCTTATATCCACCATGAATCTGCCCATTGATGCCAGATGCGCAAGTTGCATTGTATGAAGATAGATTTGCGCTGCTTGTAATAGAATTAGCTGAGCTGTTGTCAAGATGGAACAATGCAACCAGATTAGATTGCTTGAATGAGTTGTCATAATTGTAAGGATTGAATCTTGTTGAGTTTATCTTTAATGCGCCTATTGATGTGCCAACAAAAATATCTGTAGGAGTAGTTTCAAGCGCATTTATGTTTGAAATAGCTGTTGCATTCTTTGACCTGAACTTAAAGTAATAATCCTGTATCTCTTGCGGTGTCAATGCCCTGTCAAATATAGCTACTTCATCTATCGAGCCATTCCAATTAGCTAGACCACTTACGCCACCGCCAATAGTAAGCGCTTGATTCGCAATTTCTGGTGCAATCTGGAGTGAGGTATTTAATGTTGTTAATGATGAACTCCTATTACCATCTATATAGCCAAACATCTCGCCTGTATTAAAATTAATTGTCATAGCTACATGATGCCAATTGCCATCCATAACATATACACTCCCATAATTATCTTCAGCCAGGTTAGAGGTATTAACAGTATCTATAACACCTACTCGCAGACGAGAAGTAGAAGAACCTACATCTCTGTAACTAAGCTGGAAATACCTATCAACTCCTACATTCGTGCCAAATCTTGCTACAATAGCATAATATGAACCATCTGCAGGCGCAAAATCACTCTTGACCCATGCCATAGCAGACATCTCTTTTGCGCCGCTTCCATAACCAACTGCATTGACGGCTTGTAAATAATCATTTGTGCCATTTACGAATAATGAGCCATTTCCAAATCTGTATGGAGTAGATTTATAAAATACTTCATCACCAGATATTGTAAGATTTCTATGCGGATTGCCAGTAAAATCATCTCCATTGCCAAGATGCCATAATCCAGTCATGTTAGACATTAGGGCATATTCTTCATTGTCAAATATTGAAGTTAAGTTAGTGCTTCTCAATAAGTGTGTTGTGTTGCTGAATACAAATTGACCAACGGAACTTGATTTGTCAAACTTGACTGCTTTAACAATAGCTGTGTCTGTGCTGTTTACAATTCTATTGCTTGTAAAGTTCCAAACTCTCACACCTGAATCTGTGGCGATTGCACAATAATCCAAGCCAGAGAAAGCAATACAATCAATGTCATTTACGCTAGTTACGTTTATTGTGTGGCTTTTATTAAATCCTAATGTAGCGTTGTTATTGAATGCCCAGATTCCTGATGCATTTCCAAGATAAACAATGTTGTTCAATACAAATACAGATTTGAAGTTGCCTGTGAGGTTTAGCTTGGCAGAGTTGTTGTTAATATATAGGATCTGCAAGCCGCCATTGGTTGCAAGGTAGTAATTATTATTATCTACAAACACATCATTGACTGTGTTGTTGCTTAATTTTCCGTTAGTTGTTGTGTAGTTGTTCTGGTCAAGCTGATAATTGCCAACTGGCTGGAAATTGCCTTGAGTTAATTTTGTTCCGTTGATGTAAATTCCGATAATCTCATTTGTCACATTTGTCTCGCTCATATTCAATCTTCCAAATATTTCCGTTCGGATAGATTGTAGAGTGACATTTTTGGTAAAGAATATTGTCGGATTGAATGAGCCATTAACACTAAAGTTATAATTGAATGAATTAAAGTTGCCAGCTGTATCATTTGCGTAGATAGTGTAGTTGTATTGTCTTGTTGCAACAAAACTTCCATTTATGTAGATCTGAGTTGTGTATAAGTCACCTGCAACTGCCAAACTTTTGTTTGTGATTATGTAATTTCCATTTATTGCATCTGCCCAAACTGCAACCCAGACTTTACTTACTTCTGTGTCGCTGATGTTGTAATAGAATGAAATGTTTTGCCCAATGTATATTGGGTGAGTTGAATTTACTGGTATGTTGGTAGGATTTGTCTGGTTAATTATTGTGATGTTAGGATTAACTCTTATCCAACTGAATGAAGATGCGCCTTCTGATGTTCCGATAACTAAGTAATTATCGCCTTGATTCCTGTCAGCAAAACTGGATGTTCCATAAATTGCCAATGAGGTAACGTTGTTGCTGATGATGTTTCTTGAGCTAGTTGTATTCCAGTAAGCTGTCTGCGAATTTGAAGTTGTGTTAACTTCTGTAACTGCGCCAGTGTTTGAATTAGTTGGACCAATCGTGCCAACATACAATGTCTCATTATTTGATGAAATAGCTAATGAACTTACATTGTTTGATGAGCCTGCTAAAATATTTTGATAAGTGCCGTCATACGCATATCTGCTTTGATACATCACATCGCGAATTTCTGGTTGTGTTAAACTAGTGTTGTATATTCTTACTTCGTCAATTGTGCCGTTAAGGCCATTTGGAATATTAAAGCTGCTGCCATCACGCAGATAAAATCCTACATATCTTGCAATAGTTGAGTGGAAATAATCTCCGTCTCTATACCACGTTACGTTTATATGTGTCAAATTCCAGTTAAATGTCCATGCATTATGGTGCCAGCTAAAACCATAAGAAGAGGTCTTAGATGGCTCTACACCTTCTAGCTGACTATTGAGTGTTAAATAAAATGCATTAGCTACATTCCAATGTACATAAGCTCTTAAATAATCTGAGCCTTGCAAATTTATCCTAAAGAATTCATCATTTGAACTGCCACTTTGTGCAGAATGATTTAAGTAATCCCACATAGTCAATGTTAATGTACCTGTAGTATTCATGTGAGTAGCTAAGCCAGTAGGCTGAGTCCATGTAGGACCATCATTATAATCAACGCCACAGCCTGTTCCGACAATCCCAGATTCATTGTTGCAGATTTCACTGCTTAAGCTATTTATTCCAGGAATTGAATTCTTTGTTGAGCCATTGCTAAAGTGCCATAACGCAACCAAATTGCTTTGCTTAAAATTATTATTAAAATTATATGGGTTAAATGTGGTTGAGTTTATTTTTAGCAAGCCGTCTTTGATTCCTGCGTAAATATTATTAGCATCTGACTCTAAAGCGTTTATATTTGATAATGAAGTTGTATTTGTAAGATTATAATACCATGCTTTTTGAGTGTTATATATGTTGCTTATCTCAGATGTTGATAAACTTCTGTTCCAGATAGCAATTTCATCCATTGATATGTTTAAGAATGTACTAGAAGCTGATCTTCTATTGATCCATACTCGAGCATTAGTTGTTATTCCAATGCTTCCTGCTTCTGCATCTGTGTTATTTAATGTGCCATCAACCCAAATTGATGTATGTGTTCCATTCCATACGCCTACAAGATGATGCCATACTTCGTTTGATAAAGCCGTTGAACCTAATGATGTTGATGTTCGTGAACCATTATAGATGTTAAATTCTGGTCTGCCTATGTTTAGTGTCAATGCAAAAGGCGAATCTGCAACACCATTCCAGTCAGAACTTACAATATAATTAGTGCCAGTGGTAGCTGCTGTTGGTCTTACCCATGCCATGACACTGAGTTCTGTTTTGCCTGTAAAGTTTATAGAATTTATATTAGCTGTGGATACTGTTTGGAGCCATCTAGTTGTTCCAGCAGTATTAGGTATAAATGTATATGAGCCACGTATAACGCTAGAAGTTGAATTAGGGGTTGAATTAGCAGCATCTGCATCATTCCCAGTATAGCTAAAATCTTTTACAAACGATTGATTCTCAAGATAAGCTGTATCATTATTTAGGTGATATAACAATACATTGCCTGTCATGTTAAACCAGCTATTACTTGTTTTATTATCAGGCAGTTCTTTGGCAAATTTAGCATTATTTTCAAGGTCAATGCCTCTTAACAGATGTGTTGTATTTGCTAATACCATGTCAGGATTAGGTGTTATCTTAACTACATTCATACTGCCACCATCTAAATTATTGATTACTGTGTTATCACTAATATTGATTAAGCTAGAGCCTTTATTAGTTGCTAATAGACAATAATCATTACTGGATATAGTTTTACAGTTTATGTCTTTTAAGTTAGAGTCTCCTGCTTGGCTTGTAGGGCTTAGGATTGTTGTAAAGCTTCTGTTAAAAGTCAAGGTATTATCATTATTAAACACATATAATCCTGATGTATTTCCTAAATAAACTAGATTATTCAACGCAAACACAGACTTGAATGTGCCAGAAATATTTAGACGCGCAGAGTTGTTCTTTGTAAAGAAGATCTGCAAGCCGCCATTGGTTGCAATGTATGAGTAATTTGCATCTACAAATACATCATTAACTGTGTTGTTGTTCAATGTGCCTAATGCTAAGCTGTAATTTGTCCAGACAATGAATAACTGAGGAGATAAGTGTGGAGTAAACCATTCTAACCTATCAATCAAGCTGTTGTTGTTTGTGTCTAGCTTTGTGATGTTTGCAAATAATTGCCGTTTGCTCTCATTATTATCCTCTATCCAAAACACTACAATACTATCTTCTTTATCTAAAGGCGTTTCTGTTATTGTCGTATAAGTAAAGACATTCTCGTAATGGAAGTCTGAGTTTATTGAGATGTGCTTTTCAGTCTCTGAAATCTGCTGTTCGGTTGCAGCTGGAGCAGTTGTCTCATAGAGTATTTCAAGCGCTTCATTTTTAGAAGTTGACTCATTGATCGTAATTGTCTTATTATCATCTGCGCTAAATGCCTGCGAACTAAATCTTACTCTTGGGATTATGACCTTGTCTTCTCTGATTGGCGATATGATAATAGTGCTATCAGTTATGTTATCTGTGTTATTACTATCCCTGTTATTATTCTCAATAACTTTCCTGACTTCGCTGATTGTTGCTAACTGAGGAATCTCTACATCTATAGTTGTCTTGTTTTCTGTTGAGGAGATACGCTTGATCCATCTGACAGGCTTATTTATCTCTGCAGATAGTTGTTGTGTGGTTATTGTAGTGAGATTAGTTGAGTTTGCAGAAATTAAAATAGTCTCATTTAAGGTATCGTCAGTAATATTTGTTGCATTAAGAAGAATTGTTTCATTTGTAAGGTTTATAATTGTCTCATCTGTAATATTGGATGTTAGGTTAGTCTCTTCAGGCAATACTACAACTTCTTCAACCAATGTAGTATAGTCTAATCTTGTCAGATAGATGCTTGTGTTATTGAGTGTAATTTCTAATGTGAAATCAGTTGAATTAATAGAAAGATTACTGCATGTTTCTGCGCAGATATAGTTGAATGGCAGGCTATCAATGGATGTTGCATTAGTTTCGTTATTTTCTGTCCTTAATAGAGTTGAATCTAATAGGATGTAATTGTTTGAGTCAGTGTAATTTGTCAGATTATTATAATCAGTTAGATTATTACCAATAGCCAGATCACTATTTTGATTAATCAATCTGATAATTGCAGTGCCATTTCCGATTATGCTGCCTGATAATTTAAAAGAGGTTGGAGTGCTATTTAGCGCAATTGCATAATTTGTACTATTATCAAATATCTGGAATATGTCTGCATGATAAGTCTGTTCGTAGATTGCAAATCCTGTATAGGTTGGCTCAAAGAATACAACTATGCCAAGGAATGCAAGCAGCAAAGCTAATGACACAAGATAAGTGACATGATTAGGAGCATGAGGAAGATGCCTATCAGCTGGATGATGTATCTTAGCGATCTCTATCTCTAGCTTATGCTTCTTGAGGATGTCATCATGATAGTTTATCTGATGGAATAATTCGACCTTATTTGAGTTATGATAAGATAATTGCCTAACTAATTCTTTCTTATTGGATTTGCAGATAGCTATCTCTTGCTTTAACTTCCTTATCTTGTTTCTCGCTTCGTGTCTAGTTATATTATTGGTCATGTTTTAAGAGGGTGTTTTTTTGCTGTTTCTGGCTTTTGCGCATTCTTTTCTGTGAATTTTTTCTTAACCCTGTTATAAATCGTCCAGATGTTCCTTTGGTCGCGATAGAGCAAAATTGAAATTGCTTTGTAGCTCAAAGAGTATGCATCCTTGAGATAGAGAATAATTGACTCGAGAATCGTAAGCTCAGAATTTTGGAAAATGGAGACTGGAAGAAGATATTCTGTGTCTGCAATGATAAGCTGAGAAGGCTTTTTCTTTTTTGCATTGTTATAAGTTGACCAGATTGTCCTGCTATCACGCGAAAGCAGCCTTGCGATCTCTGAAAACTTGAGATGCAGATTCTCCTTAAGGTATTTGCAGATGCTTTCAAAGGAACTTAGCTCTTTGTTGAAGATACTAGAAGGAATTGTAATTTCGTGCGCTGTGGCTTTTGCACGCAGCTGGTTGATGACAGTTGCAGAATTAATATTATATTTTGTGTTAAGCTCAGATGCTGCAAGATTGAGGATCTCCAGCAAATTTGTTATCTTGCGCTGCTCCAATAATTTTTTGTCTGCTGAATTTTGTGTGTTAGCTTCCTTGCCCAGATCATCTAATGCAAGCTTTAGTATCTTGAAAGATGCTGCCTCTTTTACTGCATCATTGCTGGCAAGCAAGCTACTGAAATCTGCAGATTTTTCTCTAGAACGCCTCTTTTTGCTGTCCATTAGTGCCTATAAATACCTAATAAGTATGTAATGATATATAAATATTATGTATTATGTATGTAGAAGACTTAATTTAGATGTATTTAATCAATATTAATTGAATTAATAAGTTAGATATCTTAATTAGTATGTATAGATTACTGAATTAGGATGTAGTTGAGAGTATGGCAGTATAGGGATGTGTAAACTAATAGAGAAAGTGATGTTTAGAAATTTTGGTGAGGTTTCCTATAACAATAATCTGAATAAACTCCACAAACTGTTTAATCCATTTATTTTAGAAACACTAATCCGGCTAATTAAGTCTTGTGCACATTACCAATACATTTTGCAAGGTCTGTGATGATTAACAATATTTTTTGTTGTGCCCTATCAATTTTGAATTTTACATTTACAGGATTAATATCAGTATCACATACTTTAGTTTCAGCCATTAGATAGTCATTGACTCTATCATAAAACATCGGGCTAAAACATCGTGCAACAGCTTTTTGTTGCTCATCATGAGCTTGATAAGGCCAACATAATGATAATCCTTCTATGAAAGGAGAAAGTGTATAAACACGCCTAAGGTCCGCACCATGCATCTTAAAAAGTTTTTCGCCAACTTCAGTGATGGGATTTGCACGAACCTCTACCTTATAAGCTATGCCTTCAAATTCTATATCTTCCGTAAATGGATTTTTGGTTAAGGATGATGCAACAGCACCCATACATTGTGCATAAGCCAATATTTTCTCGAATGAATTGTTATTATTGTAAACATGTATTGCGGTATCACCATTCCTGAAGACTACTGAATCCTGACCAGAGTATGCATCCTTAGCAACAGTAGGTCCATCTAAATCAAAGCATCTAGCTTCCAATGACTGTTTTTTAAATGGTATTACTCTCATTTAACGAAAAAAATCATTGTTATTTATAAAATTATCACTTCTCAGAAGTTAAATTTAGTTCTTGGATAATTAAAATTTTTAAGGTATCGAGCTATATTTAGTCTTGATCAAAAGCCATTCTGTAAACAAGATAAGTATTGCAAGGAACATAAGATGCGCAGAGATCTCTTTTGTCAATAATCTAGAACGGAATTTTGTCAGCTCTACATATGCAGTGTCAAGCTCATCTTTAGTAGTTGCGCGAAAGTACCTTCCATCTGTTTCATCTGCCATCTTTTTTAATGATTCTTCATCTATCTGCAATGTTACGTTTACATCTGTAAATAAGCCACCTGTTGAAGTAGCAACTGCAATAGGATAGATCTTAATCTCCTGCTCTTTTGCATATTCTATTGCATTTTCAATTGCTGTACCTATATTGCCTTGGCCATCTGTCAGCAAAATAATTGCTTTGTCTTTGCTGTCCTTGTCAAATGTGTTTGATGCTGTTATTAGAACTTCTCCAATGTTTGAGCCACCAATATTCTTTATGTCCAACTTAACTATTGCATTCTTTAATTCTTCTGTGCTAATTGTTGGACGAAGCTCGACTGTGCTTGTACCTGCAAATGAAACAATACCTATTTTTGTTTTGCCATCTAACCTATTGATTATTGAAAGGGTTGTGTCTTTTGCTGCTTCCAACCGGTTTGGCTTTAAGTCAGTAGCAAGCATGGAGACAGAAGTATCAAGCGCAATGATATAATCAAAGCCAGGCACTGTTGCGTTGTAAGTCACTTTTGTGCCAGATGCTGCCAAGATTATCAATGCGAGCATGATGATGCGCAATATCAGGACACCAATATTGTTTGTCCTCAATTTTGTATGAGTGACTCTTGCAAGAGCCTCAAAGTTTGCAAATCTTATTGCTCTTTTTTCAGTGAAGCGCAACGCGATAAAATGACCAAGAACAAGAAAAGGTATGCCTAGAAAAAACCATAGCATGCCTGGATTTGAAAATGAGATTTGCATTTTGTTTTTTTATAGTTATATGCTGATTATTATTTTATTATATTTGTTTAGATTAGGTGATAATCTATACAGTTTAGCCTTCTCTTCTTCTAAAAAATGAGATAACTGGATTAATAAATGGCTCATCTGTAGTCAGTGTAAGAAAATCAACATTCATCTTTTGAAATTTTTCTTTAATCTCTGCTTCTTCCTGCCTTACAACTCGCTCATAATCTACCTTGACTTTCTCTGGCTGGATCAATAATTGTCGTCCTGTGTATGGATTTTCCAATACTACCTGACCAACGCCTGTTGGCATAATCTTGTCATTTGGATCTCGGATCATGATTGCAACCGTATCGTATTTTGCTGCTGCTATCTTAACAGTCTGTTCCCAGCCAGGTTTTAAGCCGATAAAATCTGATACAATAATCAGAACATCGTTCTGCTTCAGGAATGCTAAAGTGAGGCGAATAGCTTCGCCTAAATCATATTTGCCGCCGTAGTTGTTTATATCGACTAATGCTCGCGATAATTTATAGAATGCGTCTTTGCCTGAGCTTGGAACCTGCTTTGCAACAATTCCATCGCTAAATAATGCAAATCCTGCAATGTCTCCAGCTGCTAAAATTGTATAATATAAAGAAGCAGCCAAATGAGCTGCATATTCCATCTTAAGAAATTTTGTTGTGCCACTGATCATTGTAGCGCTGACATCAATCAAGAAAAAAACATGCATATTACGCTCTTCGACAAATTCCTTGATCAGTAATTCATTTGCGCGCTTGCTTGCTTTCCAGTCAATCAATGCTGCATCATCAAGAGATGCATTATACTGCCTGTACTGGGAAAATTCTATGCCTTTACCTTTGAACTTACTCTTATACCTTCCGACAGTCTTATTTGAAACAAGATGCTTAGCTATAATGTTAAGACGTTTTATATCTTGAGTCAAATCAATGCTTAATTTCCCAGCCATAAACTTTAGCTGCGCTAAAGTTTAATCTCACATAAGGGCTATACCCTTATCAACCCATAGTCAGTTTCGCTATGCTCAACTGCCAATCAGGTTAGATTAAATTTTGCGAGCTCCCTCCTTTTTAATTGTCATGGAACTTTTACTTTTGAGAGAATTTCGGTGATAATATCATCTGTCTTTATGTTTTCTGCTTGACCTTCATAATTTACTATAAATCTGTGACGCAGAACTTCTTTTGCAATCTTCTTTACATGCTGGGGAGTTACAAATGCTTTTCCCTCGATAACAGCTTCTGCTTTTGCTGCAATAAACAAGCCGATAGATGCTCTTGGAGAGCCGCCAAACTCGATATATTTTCCAAGCTTGATGCCGTAGTCCTTTGGATTTCTTGTTGCATCAATGATCTCAACAATGTATTTCTTGACTTCTTCACTCACATAGACTTTCTTGACAAATTCCTGCATCTTTAATATCTTTTTTGCATCAATCATCGGCTTTAACTGATAATCATCAAATTGGCTGGTAGTCATGTTTGTACTGAGAATTAATTGCTCTTCTTCCTTGTTAGGATAGCCAACAATTATCTTAAATAAAAATCTATCAACCTGAGCTTCTGGCAATGGATATGTGCCCTGGTTTTCCAATGGGTTTTGTGTAGCCATGACAAAAAATGGCAACGGCAGCTTAAAAGTCTGCTTGCCTATAGTTGACTGCTTCTCCTGCATTGCTTCAAGTAAAGCAGACTGTGTCTTAGGAGGAGCTCTGTTTATTTCATCTGCAATAACAAAGTTAGCAAATATTGGACCTTTTTCTACCTGAAAGCCTAATTTCTCATGGTATGTTGTGATGCCAACAATATCTGTAGGCAATAAGTCAACTGTAAATTGAATTCTGCCGACTTGGCAGCCTGTGACTGCACCTAATGTCCTGATGATTAATGTCTTAGCGACTCCTGGAACTCCCTCAACAAGAACATGGCCATTAGCTAATAATGCGCGGAAGAGGCCATCAATAATATCTATTTGCCCAATAACTATCTTAGACATCTCTTGCTTAGTCTTTTCAATGTCTTTCTTTATCTCATTCAGCTCTTTCTGGACTTTTTGGGCTTCCATTGTTGATATGAATAATTAATCTTTAATACGTTATTTTTTATTAGCTTGAGTTAAGCAATGATTTAAGTAATCGCCTGTATTATTTAAGAATTATCATAATTCAACCGAAGTATATAAATTTGATATACTACTTGAAGGTACTCTTAGGTATAAAACTTTAGACTCAGAAGAGATGAGAGAATTGAGAAGATATTTGAAGAAAGTTACGCGCTTTTGCGCAATTCCTCTACCCTGTCTCTCTCTTTATTCAACGCCTTTACATTTAATTGAGTCTGACCAGGTCCAAATTCCTGCAGAAATTCTCCACGATGATAAAATAATATGGCACTATTAGTACCTACAAATGCGCGATATTCTCTCCTACCATTATTCTCTGCTTTGACGATAGTTGCATTGTTGATATAGACGAATGTCTCGCCTTTTTTTCTTAGCTCAGGAACAACTATACGATTGAGCGCATCCTTTGGAGGAAGATCGGTACAGTCGCTATCAGGCAAATAAGTTTCACCATGAACCACTACAGTTATCTTATTAAATAATCCAAGCCCATTTCCAAACGGAATAAACACACAGTCATCTACAACCATCTTGCCCCTCTTATTTGTACTACATGATCCTCTACACAGAAGGTCCATGTTATCAAGAGCCATGTCACATCCCATGCTATAGCCCTGCCATGTAACTTTATTATCAATAACAATACTACGTAGCCATTCCACTCCACCAAGGTTGCCAAGATTACGCTTTGCATAATCAGGCCTGCCGCCTCCTGCATAGATGCTTGTTGCATGTGCAAGTATATCCTGAAGTTTTTCTGCATCATCAAACGAATAAACATGATCTTTCATGCTTCGCAGCAATGCCTTATACCTCTCAAGTGTCCAGTGATCTTTAGATTTATTCATTATTTTTATGATCTCTTCAATGCTATTACACAAAGCAGCGTACATGCCAAGGCTTAGTCCTTTATCCAACTTATCATCATATTTTTTAAGCTCGTGCACAAGCTCATTACGTCGTGTTATCTTTGCTCTTACATCTTCAGGCGTCATGTCCTTATGCCTTACTTTTCGCGCAAGAAGCTGCTCATCTGACTCTGTGGCATTCAAAATATCATCTAAGGACTGCTCAAGAAATTCATCCCTTTCTTGCCTTACAGGCTCCTCAGTCAGAGGATTGTTCTCATCTATGGCTCTAAGAGAAAGTGCCATAGAAATGTTAATGTACTCATCAAGAATATGCCTAAGTTTCTCAAAATCACCAAAACTGTCAAATTTATCAACTAGAGTTAATCCTCTGTCTATATATGCTTTGCATTTTCTTGCACTTGGAGGAGTTCCGACAATTATAGGCTTTACTGAATCATACCCTATACCCTGAGCATGGATTACATATTTAAGAGAATAAGATAACTGCGAGATTGTTGGACCGCCAAGAGCCATAAATACCCTGCTGCCATTCCCTGATTCTTGCTGCTCTCTTTGTTCATGAAGCTTCTTTGCAAATTCCTGCGCAGGGCTTTCATCGCTGATAGGATCATGGCCGCTCTCCAAGAAGGTCACTTGCGTATCTTTTAAGCTGCAAAATGCCAGAAACTCTTCCTCATTCATCTTAGCTAAGAATGATGTTTTATTTAAATTATTTATGACAAAAAAAGAGGATTTATGACAAATTTATTGAGCCATCAGATTTGCCTATCTGTTATCATGATGCCTTGCTTCAATCCAGCGGACTGTGCCAGAACCTGCGCGCATGACGACAGAATGGGTAACTGCTCCGTTGCTGGTAAATCTTACTCCTCTTAATAATGGGCCATCGCTAACTCCAGTTGCTGCAAACATTACATTATTGCCTTTTGCCAGATCATTAAGATGAAATACTTTATCCAGATCTTTTATTCCCATCGCATAAGCTTGCTGCTTGTATTTTTCTTCATGCGGCTTTAAGACAGCCTGCATATCTCCTCCTAAGCATTTTAATGCAGCAGCTGTGATAACTGCTTCTGGCGCTCCGCCAATCCCTAACATCACATCAATGCCAGAATCCTCTACACAAGGAGCAATACCTGCAGAAACTGTGCCGTGTTCTATTAATCGAATCCTTGCGCCTACTGCCCTAATCTGTTTTATCACTTCCATGTGCCTTGGGCGATCAAGAATCATAACTGTAACATCCTTGATGTCTTTATCTAATGCAGATGCAATATTTTTTAGGTTTTCTTTTAAGCTTGCGTTGATATCAATTGAGCCAGCAGCTTTTTTGCCAACAGAGATCTGGTCCATGTAAGTGCCAGGAGCTTTTAATAATGAACCACGCTCGCCTGCTGCCAATACAGAAATCGCATTTGGCTTACCATTTGCGAGATTAGCAGTGCATTCTAGAGGATCAATCGCAATGTCTATCTTTGGACCTTTGCCTGTGCCTATTTTTTCTCCAATATAGAGCATAGGGGCTTCGTCTTTCTCTCCCTCCCCTATTACAACTAGACCGTCAAAATCAATATAGTTGAATCTTTTGCGCATTGCATCAACTGCTGCTTTATCTGCTGCATTCTTATCTCCCTTGCCCATCCAATGAGCGCAGCTAATTGCAGCTGCTTCTGTGACTCTTACGAATTCTAGCGCTAGGTTTCTGTCCATATTGAATCAAGTATCAGAAATTATATTGTGTTTAAATAGTTTTTTGAAATATTTTTGTTATTTATTGCTTATCCCATGCAATATTAAATAGGCAATACCTGTTGCAGCTATACTTGTTGCGATACCTATAGGGATTCCAACTGTAAGCCATGGCGCAACTGAGCCTCGCCTGTATCTTTTTAATGAAGTTTCTGATGAATGCAATGTTCCCCATACAAATCTTGCATCATCTACAAGATTTATGCCAGTATCGAGAATCTTAGAATGATAGCTTTCTAAAAATTTTTTAAGCTTATGATAACGTGTTTTGTAAATTTCCTCATCATATAAAATTTGTCGCCTGCCTTCTTTAGGCGTAAATCCAACTTCTAAGATAGTTGCTTTTGTCTCTTCTATACCAATATTTCCTTCCTGTAATTGTAATTTTTCATTACCAATCTCTCTTCTATAAGTATGGTCTAAATATACACCAACTAAGCCTTTACCATTTTCTTTTAGAAGATAGTCAATAGTAATCTCTCTTCTTTCTTTGCTATTTTCTATAAGAAATCTTATGTCATATTTGTCTCCTTCACTATATCCAACACCTGCAAAACTTGGACCTTGTAATTGAGCATGTTTTGTAAAATTTGCCAAAAGCAATTGGCTATGTCCTGTAGTAATGACTTTAGAGATTAATCTAGAAACAACATCTTCAATAGTATCTTCGCTTTTAACTGCCACGAATGTCATAATATATTTAGCTAAGCAGCTCATTTATAAAACTTATGTTTTTTACCACCAGCTAGTCATTATCTTTATGGTAGAAAATTATTTAAACTGCATTAAAGATTTCTTATTTAATAATGAAAATAGATAATAAAATTAATAAAAACAGTATATTCTTTGATGTAGATACGCAGCATGATTATCTGTCTGAAGCTAGCAATAAAGTAATCAAGAATTCTTCTCAAATAAAAAAGAATCTTGCAAAATTAACGCAGTATGCAATTGAGAATGATATCAAAATTCTTGGAAGCGTTGATGTGAATAGCAATACAGATAATAATAAATTTAACATAAATGAGACTGATATAATAACTTCAAGAAATAAAATATCAGAAACATTTGTTCAAGGAACTATTTTTGTGCCGAATAGAAAGGTAAGTGAGGAGATAATTAGTAAAGCAATTAAATCAGGTTATCCTGTTCTTGTTGAAAAGCAGGCATATAGCTGCTTTCAGAATCAAAATACTGAGATTATTGTTAATAAGATAATTGAGAATAATATTAGTCAAGCTATCGTCTACGGCGTTGCAACAGAGTATTGTGTTAAAGAAGCTGTTCTTGGATTGTTAAGCAGAGGAATTAAAGTTTATGTGGTTAAAGATGCTATCGGTGCAATAAATGAAAGCGCAGGCATTGTTGCATTAAAAGAGATGAAAGAAGCAGGTGCAACCTTAGTAAAAAGCAAAGATGTTTTAATACACAAAGAAATAATAAGGTAATATAAATTTTTATTCTTACAGTATCTGCATAGTAAATATTTTATTTCTTACAGCCAGTCTCCAATCTTAAACAAGACAAATGCCAGTGCAGCTATCGCTAATATTATACCAGTAACAATTACAAAGCCATGCTGAGAGCCTGAAAATGGGATATGCTGGAAATTCATCCCAAATATTCCTGAAATCGCAGCAGGAATCATGAAAATCAATGTAATTGCAGTCAATCTTTTGATCAGATTGTTAAGCTTGCTTGTTGAGATGATTGCCTGTAGATTAAAAAGATTAGCAATGACATCTCTCTGGATCTTTTCTGTGTCAAGAACTTGCAAAGCATTGTAGTAAAGATCATTAAACTGCTCCCTGTTCTTGTCTGAAAGAAATTTGAAATATGCTTTTCTTAAGGTATTTAAAACTTCAATATTCGAAATCAGAGCTTGGTTGAAGATTGTCAAGGTGACGCTTTTCTCATATATCTTCTCTACATTTTCCTTTGAAAGCGAAAATCCTTTTGACTGGAATAAATCAATGCTATCAGATATCTTATCGATGTTTAATAAAAACTCATCATTTATCTTATCAATTATATGATACAAGAAATAGCATGAATTAAATTTGAACAGATAACGGCTTTTTCTTGCATTCACCAGATCTTCAATCTTGTTCAATGATGAGATACGCTCTTTTTCAACTGTAACAATCAGATTTTTGTTTATAAAAATATTGACAGGAACTGTCCTTACATCACCATCGTCTGTAATTGGAGAACGAAATATTATTTGAAGATAACGAGAAACATGCAGTCTTGGCCTTTCATCCTGCTCAAGAAATTCCTTAAATTCTTCGATTGGGGCATTCGTAAGCTCGGATAATAAATTTACTTCTGCTTCGTCAGGCAAGATAGCACGGACCCAGACAGTCTTGTGGCCTTGCCTTATCTCATCAATCTCTATCTTCTTTACATCATCCTCAACCAATGTAAATGCATAAATTGACATGGTACTCACATTCAACAGATTATTTATAATTATAAATATATGTAAATTAATAAATAGTGTTAAGAAGCTGCAATGTTATATAAAGGTTGTTCTAGATAAATTTAATTTATTCTTCAGATTTATATCTAGGCTCTACTAAAATGGAATTGGCATCTCTAATTTTAGAATATTGGCCAGCAAATTCTGCAATGTGATGTAATTTAAGGGAATTAACTCTAGCAGCTATATCATCTGGCAAATGATTTATTATTAATAAATCATCATCAAATAAATAAGAAAGGATTGCAATCCCTTCTCTAATTCTTAACATATCGATACTTGGCTGAGACTGATTTTCCTGCTGGGTATAATCGCAGATGCTGACATGCATCTTACCTTCTCTTGAATCATAGAATATATCTAAAGTATAACTACTGCCAGAATCTTCTACATATCCGGTAATATTAAAATTATCAACTTTTAATGTGCCTTGCTCTCTTTTTGTTAGATGCTGTAAAAGCGCATTATAGAATCTCCTATCAGCTTTGCATTTATCATAAAAATCAATTATCTTTAATACTTTAAAGTCTGATCGAGATGTTACTTCATCAGTTATAGGAATAAGTGAATCATCTGTTTCTTCTTCCTCATCTGAATCATCATCGCCTTTTTGGATGTACTTTTTGTTATAGGCATAATATGTCCCTTCAAATCCTTCCAAACTGCCATGGTTAGATGCATTCAATTCACATTCAATAGCCCCAAGTTTTGTTAATTTATTCATCATAGTTAAAATAAATGCAAGATACGCATAATTCAATACAGGAACTCTTGCTGAGAAAATAGTCTTAGAGCCTAGGTATGCGCTTCTGGCTTCAGAGCCTTTGGTCCCTAATAATGAAGTAATTTCTATATTATCTTTTGGATCAATAGATGTCTGTCTTGGCTTAATTGATAATCCACCAAAAACTTCCCTGAATCTTTCGCCATCAATATAATTCTGCAGCCATTCATCGCATAATTCCCTATCTTCAGGTGATGTTGCTTGTGCAGAAGCTGCTCTTGCATATTTTAGCCCTTGCACAACATCCTCTTGCCTAAAATATACATTTGCAAGAATCAGATTTGCTTTTAATGCAGAAAAACCTGCTTCAGTTGCAATCCTTAATGCCTTGAATGCATGTTTTTCTGCTCTTTCATGGAAATCCCGCTGAAGATCTATTTCTGCTAAAGTGAGCCTTAGAGAATATTGAGTTTCTGAATCAGATGCAAGCGCCAGTCCCCTTTTAAGATAAACGCTAAATTTATGCAGCAAGGAATCTTCAATACCTATGCCTACATCTAAATATCTATGATATGCATCAGCAAACGCCTTGTATAATCCAAGATTGTTTCCATTATATTTGAGACCATCTTCTAATATTTCAAATGCCTTATCTGGCTCTTCCTGCTTAAACAATAATCTTGCAAGATCAACCCTTGCTTCTAATCCATCTGGCTTTGAAAATAAAGCCAAGAAATACATGTTTCTTGGACTTGAAGAATGGTTTACATCATGATCTACGAACAAGCCTTCTTCCTCATAATGTTTTGCAGTTAGATAAGCTATCCAGTAGTCTCTATCACTTATCCATTCATCTGCGCATTTAACTATCTTCAATGCAGCCATAAATCTCTGATTATGGATCAATGAATTAATTCTTGTTGCCAGATTTGTTGCCATAAAACTTGAGCGAGAACAGGTTTTTATAAAGGTTATGACCAAAATAAGGTTGTGGTAAAGAACAGCAAAAAACAACAAACTTTTAAAATAATCATCTCTTTTTATTGCCTGATGGTGTAATGATGACAGATACTCAACAGACAACTCAGACTACAACAATGAATTCTAATAATGCTGCTCAAAATACTGATACCACTCAAGATTCTAATGAAGATCTTGGTGCGACAAACAAACCTCCATTTAAGAGAGAGATTTTTGCAATAGCAGGAGTCTCGCCTGAAGTTCTTGCTGTAGGCATGGCTAAGTACAGCAGAAGCGCATTAAGCATAAAAGAGACAATAAGTGAGCTTACTGAGGAGAAATCAGCAGAATTCCATGAGAAATGGGTCATTGGCTATGGAGATGCTTCTGTTGCAGACATGGCACAAGTGCAAATAGCTTGCGAGAATGTCTCTATCCTAGCAAGCAAAGTGATTGAGGATAATCGTCTTGGAAGTTTTCAGGAAAAATCAACTCGTTATCAAAAGTTTGATAGAGGGAGATTCTATAAGCCAGCAAAGATAATGGATAGTGGACTTGGACAATTGTATGAAGAGCATTGCAATTATTTATTTGACCAGTATATTGTAATCCTAGACAAGATGACTGCTTACTTTATGCAGAAATTTCCTAAGCCAGTAGAAATGAAGGAGAATATATATTTATCAAAAGTAAAGGCAAGAGCATTAGATGTTGCAAGGTATGTATTGCCTGCTTCTACATTAACAAATTTAGGCTTTTCTATCAATGCACGCAGTCTGCGTCATGCGATAAGCAAGATGTTAGGACATCATCTGGATGAAGTTAAAGATATCGGCTTGGAAGTAAAGAATGCAGCTTTAAATGTTGCGTATAATCCTCAGCAGGCAAAGATAACTAATTTCTTAAATGAGATGAGAGCAAGCAGTAATCCTGAACTACAAGCAAAAGCAGATGAGATATCAAAGCTGCTTTCATTACAAGTTAAAGGCGCTCCGACTTTAATAAAACATACTGACCCAAAAGAGTATCTGCAAAAGATAAAACTGCTTTCAAAGGAATATACAGAAAGCATAGTAAGGTTCAATGATATGGATGCTGAGAAAGAGATAAATGATGCAGGCAAAGTCTATGGTGTTGATTTTATAGATTCTGAAAAATTGAGCTATGAGGATGAATTGATCGCAACAATTCTTTATGAAAAATCTCGCTATTCATTCAGGCAGATATTAGATGTTGTAAGGTCATTGCCTGCTGAGAAAAAACAAGAAATAATTACTTCAGCAGGAAATTTAAGAGGGCAGTTTGACTGGTTTTCAAGGAATTATGAGATACCAGGAGGATTGATATTTGACACATTCATGGATTATGGATGCTTTAGAGACATACAAAGGCACAGGTTATGCACGCAGATAAACCAGGAATTGTCTATTGACCATGGATACTATATTCCTAAAGAGATTGTTGAAGCAGGAGCTCAGGAAATTTTGCATGAGACAATGAAAAGAAATATGGAAGTTTACAATAAGATTGCACAAGAATTTCCAGCAGAAGCACAATATGTCATTGCACTTGGATTCAAAAAAAGAACTTTGTTCAAGATGAACTTAAGGGAATTAAACCATATCATTGAGCTTCGCAGCAAGCCAGGCGGACATATTGCATACAGATGGCTAGCTTATGATATGTATGAGCAGGTAAAACAGAAATATCCTTTGCTGATGCAGCATTCCAGAGTTATGCTTCCGGATTTTGAAAGAGATTTCTTCTTGCGATGAGAAATAAATAAAGATTAGAATTTGTTATGCTGCTAAATCTAAATTATTTCCGATTTTTTCTTTTACTTTATTCTGCGTAACGAATTTTTTAATCTCATTAATGCAAGATTCCATATGATGCTCTTCAATTTCAGATTTCCTTAGAAGTACCTTAAGTTCATTAAGTTTTTTAACTAATTCTTCTTCCTGATGCCTAAGCATTCCTTCCGCTTGTGTATTTCTTAAGCTTTTTCCGCTTCGTCTTTCAAATTCCAGCCTATCTTGTTCAAGCTCTTCTTCTATCGTAACTATCTCTTCAACAAGAGTTTTAATTTTAAAATGTAATCTAAAAGAGTCTACTGCTTCTTTTTTTAGAATAATTGCATCGTCTCTTTCAGTTCTGCTAAGTCCAAGAACTCTGGATAACAATGAAAACATAACACCACCTTTTTTACTTTTTCTTGCAGATAAACATCATATGATCAAGCTGGAATGGATCTAATGTTTTGTAATCGATAAGCTTCATCTCTCTTTCTAATAATCTTCTGACTTCCTCAAAGATTATGCTTGGCCTTTTAGTGACATCTATGCTTCTTGCTTTGATAGCCAATAATGCATAACCATCAGGTTTTAAAAATAAATTGCAGTTTTTTAAGAAAATCTCTGTCTGGTTCTTCTGCGCAATATCCATGTAAACAACGTCAACTGTACTTATCCTGTCAGCGTAAGTCTCTGGCTTGTTTGCATCTGCTAGAATTGGAGCAAGATTTTTCCTATCTTTTGCAAGAAATACAAGATCTCTTACAACTCTTGGAGCAAAATCCAATCCAAATACAAATCCTTCACTGCCAACAATGTCGCTCACGTGGCTTGGTGTTGTGCCAGAGGATGCACCTAAGTAAAGAACTATGTCACCAGGCTTGATGCCAATCTGGTTAATGTTTTTCAATATTGCTGCGCAAAGCTTGCTTTTTGAGGCATTCCATTCACGATATTCTATTGGGCCTTCTGTATGAAGATACTCATCATAGACTTTCTTGCCTTTAACGAAATTTTTAGTAAGAAGTATCCTTTTTCTGCCTACTTGCGATTCAAATATACCCGGAAATTTTGTGGTTTGCATTTTTAGGTAATTAGATTTGTTAAAACATCAGCTGAATTTCTTATCTATCTCAGCCCTGAGCTTATCTCCGATAAATTCTCCTTTGTAATAATCAACTTTTGCTGCCAATGCAAGCTTATTGGCTAATGCACGTGCAATTTTGCCTCGGTCTTTTTGCTTTGCACGAGATACGAATGGATGGCTAATCAGTACACCATATTTAGGAGACCTTGCACCGGTCTTAATGTGCCTGAACAGTGCTTTTTCTGCACCAAGTATCTGGATTGTAGAGGAAGGAAGGGCTGCAAGATGCTTCAAGCTCTTTGCATGCTCCAATAATTTTGCACCAATCAATGCTCCTGCAATCGCCTTAACATTTTTGCAATAAGTGTCCATCAGATTCTCTAAATATTCTGTGTGTTTTTGTTTTAATGAATATAATTCATGTATTGATCTTCCAAGATTAAGCATTGGCTCAAGATCCTGTTTCTTTATGTCTGCGCCAAGCAGATTCTCATCATGCTTTATCTCTTTCAGTAATTCCTGTTTTGTCTTGCTGAGAATAAGCTCAACAAACATCTCATGGCTCTCGATGCTTCTTGAGAACTCTGGATTATAAAGCTCGTACCATTCACGCAAACGTTTTGATAATGTATTTGCTACCTTATCTATCTCCTCAATGTTGTTTATTGCCTGAATGATAAAATCATCTTCATTAACAGCTTGCTTAATCAAAGAGGCAGTAAGTGCCATGTTCTGTGAGTAAAAATTAGAAAAATTGTCTTTGGATTTGAAATATGGCAGAATCTGTTGCAGAATTTTTGAGTTAGGCTTTTCTAAAAGCTGCTGTGTTGTGAATTTTGGATTATGGACGGATGTTAATTTTTGCTCAGTTTGCTGTCTTTTATTGCTATCATTATATTCATCAAATGAACTAAATTTTATGCTATCAACTACCTTAAACTGCTCGTCAAAGACAAAACTGCCTAACAAATTTGTGAATAAGTATTTAGTTGCCATGTTGTTGTTATTAATTGCAATTATTGTAAGTATTGTTTGTTTTAAAATAGACGGGAGTTTAAAAGTTTTACTAGTAAACTGATGCACATACTAGTAAAGTTAATAAATGATAAGATATATAGGTTTAGGTACTAACTATAAGAAAATGGACGAATCATTATGATAATCATCTATATAACATGCAAAAACAATAAAGAAGCTCAAAAAATAGCAAAGCATCTGCTAGATAAGAAGCTGATAGCATGCGCAAACATACTTAGCAGCAAATCCTTGTATAAGTGGAAAGGAAAGCTTGAAAAGCAGAATGAGGCAATCTTGCTATTAAAAACAACTGAAGGTAAATTTGAGAGCGTTAAAGAGAATGTCAAAAAGCTGCATAGCTATAAGATTCCATGCATACTTAAATTAAAGGCTGATGTAAATAGTGAGTATCTTGACTGGCTGCGTAAAGAAGTATGGGAATATTAAAATTTATTTCGGTGGTCACAAATTGGTCATAATGTTTATAAAGTTCTTATTATAATTGAGCTGATTTGTTTCAAATCTTTAACTTTAATATTGAGGGGAGTATGGTAATCCATCTGCTGCAAGAAGAGCATATAAGAATAAAATGCATGTACTGCAAGGAAGATCTCTCTAAGAGAGAAGACTGGCGCTCTGAGTTTGCAGGAGATGAGCATTATAAATCAGTTACCTGCAACTGTGGAAAAGAAAGCTGGATAAGAGTTGGGTTTTCTGGAAGTGGGCATGATTTCTGGGATGGAAGTGCGAGCTGGATACTGCCGAATAATACATCTAATGCTCAAGAAAATAATAAGAATAATGGTGAAAAAAAGGAAGAAGTGGATAAGAGAGACGAAAAGAATAAAGACAACATCAAAAAAACCTTAGAAGAAAGCATTTAGAAGAGGGTGCCAATATAAGAATATCAAAAGACTTTCTTATCCTATAACTGTTCCCTTAAACTTTTTTCCAGCAAGGAAATTCTTGAAGTTAACTAGATTTGTGCCGTTCATTATTATGACACGCAATTTTAATCTAGAAGCTAATTTGCTTGCAACTGGATCAAAAGGAAGATTTGCGCCAGGTTTCCATTTGCTTCCAACAATCTTCTCCATCTGTTTCCAGGACATCTGCTTCAATGGCTTTGCATTCTTAAATTTTCGAGGATCTTTATCATAAACATAATCAATGTTTGTAAGATTTACAACTGTCTTTGCAGAGTATGTTTTTGCTAGCAACACAGCATCTTTATCTGAACTGCAGTTAGGAAGCCAGCCAGAGCCAACAATGACTTTTTTTGATGTGTTAACTTTTTTTGTTGGGTTGTCTATTACCTTTTCATAAGCTTCTTTTGAAAAGATTGTTCTGACAAGTTCTGCATTCATCTTTGTTGCTTTTATGCCTATCCAGTCCAAATCAAGATTAGATGGTTTTTTTGGGTTTAGTATTTTAGCTGATGCATTCTGGTAAACCCTGCAGACATGACCTCCTCCTGCAACAATAACTGCGCGGTTGCCTTTATTTATGTAACTAAGGATGAGATTTCTGAAGCTTTTTAAGAAATTTATATTTATCTCTCCTGGGATTATGATCGAGCCGCCTAGCGATAAGATGATTGTATTTGCCATACTGCCTCTTTTAGTGAATGATATTTATTAGCTTTGTATATCTGTAACATTATTTATTTTAGAGAGTATATAAACCTTTATTTTTATACACTACCAAACCCTATAAATGATACGCCTACTATAATTATTGCAATGCCTAGCCATTTGTAAAAGTTCATCTTTTCATTCAACATCTTTATTGATAAAAATGCAATCCAGATGTATGTTGTTGCAACTAATGGATATAATAATGAAAGCTTTCCGTTCTTTAATGCAATAATAAACAATACTGTTCCGATTCCATAGAAAAATAATGAGATTGCAAGCTGAGGATACTTTATTGGATGCATTATGCACTGTCTAATATGTGCTGAGACTCTTTTCAACATTACAGCTCCATAACTACCAATAACACATCCTAATAATACTAAGATGATTGACAAGAGCGGTGTTTTCATTTTTTTATTATCATTAATCTCGTTTATTTTTATTCTAAATTACCTCTGCAGGAATGGCTTGGCGTTTAGAGCCATAGCCTATTATGCTTACACCTATTATGATACAAATTATACCTAGCCATTTATATAAATTAGTTGGCTCATTCAGAAAATAAGCGCTAGCAATTGTTACCCAAATATAGCTAGTTGCGATGATAGGATATAAGACAGAAAGCTCTCCACCTTTTAACGCAATTATCAGCAAAGCAGCGGCTATAGCATACAAACCTAAGCCTATAATTAGATGATAATTAGTTATTAGATACCATAGATTAAATTTTAAGTTATTTGCGCCTAGCTTATAGAATATCTGCGCAGTTGAAGTAATAGCTGTTGAGAAAATTACTAACAAAATTGCCCATGTTTTTGTTGCCATGGATAGATAGAATAAATTAAATGTATAAAAAGTTATGGGTTGGGAAATTTTGATTTAATCAGAAAATATGTTGCTAATATATTTAACAATTATGTTAGTAGTGATTAGTTGCTTTCCTTCATAAGTATCTCAAGGATCTTTGCAAATGCAGGACGCGCGATAAAAACTCCCATCGTGATTCCTGCAAGCGTTGTAAGAGCAAATCCTTTCAATAATCCTGCGCCTGCGAACAATAATGGAAGCATAGCAACAGAAACTGTAAGATATGCGCCGCTGATGATAAAGAATGCTGCTTTTAACTTTTCTTTCCAGTTTATGAAGCGCTCTTGTCGCCTTGCGAGAGTCTCATCTGTGATAACAACAAGGTGATCTACACCAGTGCCAGTTGCAATTATAATTCCTGCAATAGCTGCAATATCAAGATTCCAGCCGATAAATGCTGCAAGGCCAAGCAATAAAACTACTTCGCTTGCTAACATCAATGTCATTGGCAAAGCAATCTTTAAATTCCTGTATCTAATCAAAACAATTAAAGAGACTGCTAATAATGAGAGTACACCTATCAATAATGCATTCTTTATGAATTTCTCGCCTAATGATGGAGAAACATTATCAGTCCTGAGTATATTTAATTTTACAGGCAGGCTTCCTGTAATCAATACTGTCTGTAATTTCTTCATGTTATTTAATGCATCATAGATAGCTTCCTGCTGTGATCTTCCAATGCCTGAGCCAGAGATCTGGATATCAGTAACTGCTCTTCCTTTGAGATCTGCACCTATGCTCAATGCGTCTACTTCCTGATTGTCAAGATATAATTTTAACTGCTCGCTTAGGTAACGGTCTCTGCCAGTGCCAGAAATTGTCAATGGCTTTGTCAAATCTGCCTGTCGTTGAGCTGCATCTGGGCTAAGAGTGATGCTGAATGAAAACCTGCATACAGAGTTTGCGCCATATCCTCCACATCCTTGGTTAGGGTCAATGCCTGAGCATTCTGCACTTCTGCAGACATAAGTTATATCTTGCCCACCTTTGAATACAGTATCATTCTTTATCTTTGCTTCAAATTTGCCTTGTTTGCTTAATAGTTCTTTAACTTCCTGTTCGTTTGCCCCAGGAATCTCTACAAGAATGAATTTAGGCAAGCCTCCTAATATTGCTGGCTTGTCTCTGACTACCCGGATAGTGATATCACTCAATCCATAAACATTCAATCTTCTTTCCATGTTGCTCTTTAAGATATCCATCTCATCTTCAGAAAGAGTGGTTTCAGGCTCTAAGATGACTCTTGTTCCGCCCTGTAGGTCAAGGCCTTTTCTCAGATTTGTAGTAGGTGCTTTTTGTACAGAGATGCCTAATGGCTCTACGCCGATTATGTTGGTTATTGTCTTGTTGACAAATATTTTTTTAGTAGCATTAACTGTTTTTGTGATTAATCTTTCCACCAAGTATGGCTCAAAGTTTGTCTCATTGATAAGAGTAATGTTTACTTTTTCTGTAATGTTCTTGGTTATAAATTCAGTGATTGTCTTATTTTTACCATCTTCAACAATTGTTTTTTCAATGCTTACTGGAATTTCCTTAGCTTCTAGCTCATCTGTAATAATTGTTTCAGTTATTGGCTTTGTTTTTAATAGGTAAGAGTTTTTGTTTGTAAATAACCTTATGCTTTGGTCAGCTTTTAGGTCTTTTGTCGCTTCATGGAATTCAACTACTGAAGTTATCGGAGTTTTTTTATTGTTTAATTCAATTGCATAAATTCTTTCACGAGACATAGGAGGGAGATTTGGAGTTGGTTTTTCAATGCCTGCAATTATTGCGCTGCTGTTTGCTGTAATGCTCTTTATCGCAACGCCAGAAGCAAATGGATTAGGATGGATAGCGTACAGAGCTATGAATAAAGCTACCAATAGGAATATCACTCTTCCGGTCTTGAAGATTTGTTTTAGCTTAGTTGCCATTTTGTATTTTTTAGTTAAGTTTTATTTTAATAATATAATTTTGTATTTATTGTAATTTTTTATCACTGATTCTTCAACGGATGCTTTTCAAGATACCATCTTAAAATGCCTGCATTCTGTATCCAAGTATAAGGCATATCTACACATAATCCAATCAATATTATTGTCATTATCTGAGTCAGATCAGCTGACTGTGAAAATATAATAGCAACTATAACTGCAGCGCCTGTTGTTAATATCATCATTGTACCAGTTTTCATTGCGCTGTAAACTCGGTCTAAGATCGTGCCTTCTTTAGTCCTAAGTACTCTTGATGAAAGCAATATATCTGTATCAACGCTGTAACCAATCAACATCAAGAATGCTGCGATGCCAGCTGTGCTGATTCGCATACCCATCAGATTGACTATTGCTAAAGTTGTTATAATGTCAGAGAATGCTGCAAGTAAAACAGCTGAGCTTGGAATTGGCTGGCGAAAGTAGATAAAGACAACAATTGCCATCAAGACAAATGCAATTAACATAGCTTTGAATGTTTGCTTAAAGAAACTATCTCCTAAACTTGAGCCAATTGCGACTGTGTTTTTGTCTATAAGATCTTTTTGCAGTCCAGGCAATAATTTAGTAAGCGCTTTCTTTAACTCATCAATATCTTTTTGGTTTTCCAATGCTGCATCAATTGAGACAGAGATTCTTTCTCCTAAATCTGTCTGCTCCCTGACAGAAATATCTGCCCTAGGGAATTTTGAAAGTAATTGAGCTTCTAATGAGCTGATTTCAACTTTTGAGACATCAAGCTCTTCATTGTTTACAGTGATACTCAATCCGCCCTTTAAGCTAACACCTTTCTTCATGAATTCACCAAGGTGAAACTGATCTCCAACATAATAAGAAGTAGAGTAGATCTGATAGCCAACCTGGGCAACTGAGAGGAATACCATCAGTAAAGTGATGATAAGAAGTTTTTTGTAGTGAAATTCATAAATATGTTTCAGATTTCCTAATAATCCTCGCTTATGGCCATATGTGGTGTGATGCGAAGTATGATGCTTATGCTCAGCAGGATTAATCTGTTTGCTCTCTTTATGCTCATGGCTCTTATGACCTTCTGAATGTGAATGTTTTATTGTGCCGTGAGTGTGAGAGACAGGCACTTTTGAAATAGATGGAGTTACAGGAGTAGCATTAGAGTCTTTTACAGGCTCTTTCTGCGCAGCTGAGTTTAAATCAGGAGTTACATCAGTCAGACTTACATCACATTGCTGCTCTTCAGAACTAGCTTCATCTGAATTCTCTAAACTTTCTTCTTCTTTTTGAGAATTATTTTCTTCACTCATTTTAATTATCTCTTTTTAGTATATTTTCATGCTAGAAATAAAATTCTTGTTTAAAAAGTATTCGGTTTTAGGATGGAAAAGTGTTACTTCAAGCAGTTCTTTACAAACTCAAGATACAACGGCTCTGGAGCTAATGGCCTAGATAAAAATTCTGGGTGATATTGCACGCCGAAAAAACTTTTGTGCTTTGGCAGCTCAAGTATCTGCATGATATTGTACTGTGGATGCTTGCCGGAGAATACCATGCCGTTCTTTTCTAGCAATGGGATGAATTCTGGGTTTACTTCATATCTGTGCCTAAAACGCTCTCTTATCTTTGTTTTATTTCCGTAGATTGCAAATGCTCTTGTGCCTTTCCTTATCTCAACTTCCCTGCCACCTAAACGCATATTTCCTCCAAGGCCTTCAATCTTCTTTTGCTCAGGAAGAATATCAATAACTTTGGCTTTGCAATCAGGAGTAACTTCAGTAGTATTGGCATCTTTCAATCCGCAGACATTTCTTGCAAATTCAATTACTGCCATTTGAAAGCCATAACATAATCCTAGATAAGGAAGGTTATTTTCTCTTGCAAACTTGACACAGGCAATCTTACCTTCTACGCCTCTTTTTCCAAAGCCGCCAGGAACAATAATGCCGGAAACATCTTTCAATTCTTCTTTCACAGTTGTCTTTTTAGTCTCAATCGCTTCAACATCAATCCATTTTATCTTGACATCTGCTTTTAATCTACTGCCTGCATGCTCTAATGCAGCAATTATGCTTGCATAAGAATCTCTTAAACTTGTGTATTTGCCTGTTATGCCAACAGTTATCTGCTGCTTATAATTTTTAATGCCAAAAACAAATTCCTGCCATCTTTTGAACTCTACAGCTTCATTTTTTGGATTAAGCTTCTTCTTATCATTCTTGTCAAAATGCAATATCTCCAATACTTGTTCGTCTATCTTTGCTTCTTTTAACAAACCAGGAATAAGGTAAACGCTGTCAACATCATGCATGCTTACAACTCTGCTTAATGGAACATTAGAAAACATACTTACTTTTTCTTTAACTTTGTCTGTCACTTTATTTGCAGCCCTCAACGCGATAATGTCTGGCTGTATACCTTGTTCAAGGAGCTTTTTTATGCCAAGCTGAGCTGCCTTACTTTTCTGCTCGCCTAAAGATTTTGGCTCAAGAACATAGCTTAATGCGACAAAACAGACATTATATTTTCCTTCTTCATATGCTAACTCCCTCATAGCTTCAATATAATGCTGATTTTCTATATCGCCTACTGTTCCGCCTATCTCTATTGCAATCATATCTGCTTGCGAAGATAATGCCAAATGCCTTAATTGATTTTTAATCTCGCCAGTAACATGAGGGATAAACTGCACATCTCTCCCAAGATAGCCGCCTTTTCTTTCTCTCTCTAAAATTTTAGTAAATATCTGGCCATTTGTTGTGAAATTTGATTTTGTCAGATTTAAGTCGAGAAATCTTTCATAAGTGCCAAGGTCCATGTCGCATTCCATACCATCATCCAATACAAAAACTTCGCCGTGGCGATATGGATTTAATGTGCCAGAATCAATGTTAAGGTAGCCTTCTAATTTAATCGGCGCAATCTTCAGTCCTTTCATCTGCAATAATTTTGCAAGAGATGCTGAGAATATGCCTTTGCCTAATCCAGACATGACTGTGCCAAATATAACAATGAATTTTGTCTGACCTAGCTTATAGCCTTTAGGGATTGGTGTATAGAATTCTGTCTCATCTGTCTTTGTTGCAATTGTCTTTAATAATTCCTGAGTGTCAGAGTCCATTATAGCAACCCCCATACAAAAAACTTATTTTGCGATTGATGTATGTAGAAGAATTAAGAACAACACGTGTGGTTGCGTTATTTGAAGTTTTTATTCTGCTTATTAACACTCTTTTAACACTGCGCATAGACATAGAAAATGCGTTTATTATATAAAGTTTGCGGTTTATAGACGAGAAAAGCAGATCATACTACCTTATCTTTGGACAGGTGTTATCATACAGCACCAATACCGAAATACTTATATAAAATTAGTCCATAAAAATATTAAAATGAAGCTAATCAAGGCATTAAGCTCTTTAAACAAAAGGAAAAAGTTTTATAAGTTAAAAACTTTAACTAAGAGGCAGATAAATCTAAAAATGAGAATAACTCATGCAGATGTTTGGAAGAGAAAGCCTTATGAAAGAAACAGCTTCAATAGTGATGAAATTTATCTAGCATTACCATCTCTCAATAAGAAGAAAATAAAAAAAGTAATTGATATTGCATGTGGAAATGGATTAGGGGTTAGTTTGCCTCTTCTAAAAGAGGGTTACGATGTATACTCTTTTGACAAATGGAAAGCTTCAATTAAAGCCTTAGAAAAAAATGCCCATAAAGAAGGGTTTAAACTTCGAGCAAGAATTTCTGACATGTACAAAAAATTTCCTTATAAATCATCTTTTTTTGATGCAAGTTTTTGCTTTCAGGCAATATACCATGGAACTCTTCCTCAAATTGAAAGCACACTAAAGGAGATCAAAAGAGTCACTAGACGAGGAGGTTATTTTTTTGGTACGTTTCTTCCTTACTATATAAAAAAAGAAAAAGGCAGAAATTATTTTAACTATACTATGAAAAATGGCAGAATTGGCAGAATTTATGTAAAACCTGATAAAAAAGACATGTTTCTATGTTATAATCTATCAAAAAAATGCGAGTATATGGTGCCACACTATCATTTCACTAAAGAAAACTTGAATACCATTTTAAAAAAATATTTTAAAGACATATCCATTAAAAAGATTACAAGACCTGATAAATGCATATATGTTTGGTTTATAAGATGCAAGATATAACTTTTTTAAGAAAGCTTAGGTAATTTAATAAATAATTATTTCTATTTTTTATCCGCGAAGTGGTAATAGGGGAATAAGATTGACATTATCAAATTTGACAAAGATCAGTAAAAAGATTTCAAAAGCGTGCATCAGTATTATTGATGCTATAAGCAAACCATAATTATTTAAGAATGGTTCTAAATTGTTTTGATTCATTCAAATTTTGAATTCGTATAAATTATGAAAATTACTTTTTAATCTCCAGGGGTTCAACAAAATGAAAGCCCAAGAACCAAAATACTTATATAACTGTCGAATTAAATAATATATTATTATGAAGCTAATGAATTTTTTCCATTATTTGAATAAAGAGATTTCAATCTTCTTTAATTCCCTTAGTGAGCAAAAACTTAAGATAGCTGTAATCAGTTATTATTTCGAGCTGCCGACGATTTCTGGCGTTGGTGTACACAGCAAATTTCTTGCCGAGTATCTTGCAAAGAATAATTGCGAAATCCATGTTTTCTGCAGCAATTCAGATTATGAATCGTATAAAAAAGAAAAAGTTATCGTGCATAATATTGGAAGAACATTGCCAAATGTGGAAGGTTCATATTCAAAAAAGAGATTAGAATATTTTTTGTTTGAATCTGAAACAGTAAAAGCGTTAATAAGAGAAAATTCTAAACAAAAATTTGATATTATCCATACCCAAGGTTCGCTTACAAAAGCTGCATTCATTGTGAAAAAGATAGCCGGATTAAAATGGATCCATACATTTCATGCTATAGAAAAAACTAGAGTAAGAAAACTTTCAAAAGAAGAAAAGCATTTTGAGGATCTAATCACATGGGGCGAAAGCACTGTAAATTATTGCGATGGCGCAATTTATGTGTCTGATCCAATTTATGTGCAGGGAAGAAAACTATATCAAATTAAAAAAAATAGTGTCATACCTAATGGCGTTGATACTAATCTCTTTAAATATTCACCTATAAGAAAAAAGAATGTTCTTTTTATAGGCAGATTCAGCAAAGAAAAGGGAATTGAATTATTTCCTGAGATAATTGAAAGAGTTATGGATATTGAAGGCGCAACAATCACACTCATAACACCATACAATGTTTTACTTAAGGATTTGGAGAAGATTCACGATAAGATCCGCTTATATGAAAAAAAGTTTAAAGGTAGGATAAAAATCATCACCCAACCAATTGGGCAGGATTATATTGCAGAGTTATACAGGAATTGCCAGGTATATATACAACCCTCAAAATATGAATCCTTTGGTCTGTGTATCCTTGAAGCAATGGCTACAGGAAGGCCGGTGGTCGCTTTTAATGTAGGAGGCATCCCTGAACTTGTAGGTGACTGCGGTTTTGTCGTAGATAATAAGGAAAGTTTTTTATGCAAGGTTGAAGAACTCCTTAACAACAGGGAATTATGCAACAAGATAGGAGAAAAAGCAAGTGCCAGAGCCAAAACTTTTGAATGGAACAGTATTGCAAAAAAGACAATCGGTTTTTATGAGGCGATATTAGATGAATGAAGATATCTTGATCCCTACTGTCATAATTTCAGGCGGTGCATTTATTTCTGTGATTTTGTATCTTTTCCTGCTTAAAATCTCTAATAAGATGCTAAGAATGTTCCAGCTATATCCTGAATCTCAAGATGTGCTTAAATTATCATTAAGATTCATCTCTTCTTTTATCTGCATAATGATATTCCTGATATTTCTCAGAAAAGGCTTAAAGATTATAGGTTTGGACTTTACAGTAGATGTTATTGAGAATATAATACTTGGCTCTGGTAAATATTTTTCTGCTTTTCTCATAGTTTTCGGCGGGTTTTACATTTCAAAAAAAATAAATGAAAAGATCAAAGGAATAAATACAGGAGTCAGGCAATATCTCTATTTCCTGAGCAATCTGGTCATTAATACAGCATTCATCTTGACTGCATTAACTGTAATCGGAATTAATATCACTGTGTTTGTCCAGGTATATAAGATAATTCTTCTTACCTTAGGGATTACTTTATCTCTTATCATAGGCATCCCTTTGGGAATATATTTTAGCAATAAAATCAACAAAAAAAAGCGCAAGGCTAAAGTGAACAAAAAGAAGCCTTAGGATAGAGCCTAGGCATTGTCATATTATAGACGAGAAAACTTAATATTTCGAAAAATTAATAAATAAGCGATTAGTCATGATGAATTTGGTGAGAAGAGACATACATTCAGCTAAATAGATGTTAAAAGAAGTGACATGATGTTAAAGCCTAAGCTTTTTACAACCCTGAAAGATTATTCTAAAGAACAGTTTTTTGCAGATGTAAGTGCAGGATTGATTGTAGGTGTTGTTGCTTTACCGTTGGCTATTGCATTCGGCATTGCATCTGGAGTAACGCCTGAAAGTGGGTTGATAACTGCAATCATCGCTGGATTCTTGATCTCTGCATTAGGAGGAAGCAGAGTGCAAATAGGTGGGCCGACAGCTGCATTCGTTATAATTGTATATGGCATCGTTCAGAAATATGGTGTTGAAGGATTGACTATAGCTACAATAATGGCAGGAATCATACTTGTCATAATGGGCTTGGCTAAATTCGGCAGCGCAATAAAATTCATCCCGCACCCAGTAATTGTCGGATTTACAAGCGGCATTGCAATTACAATATTCTTAAGCCAGATAAAGGATTTTCTTGGATTAAAGATGGGAGATGTCCCTGCTAATTTCATTGATAAATTTATTGCATATGAGCAGCATATCACAGGAGTCAATTGGTATGCTGCAATTATAAGTGTTGCATCTGTACTGATTATAGTATTCTGGAAAAAAATCCCAATGATAGGAAGAAAAATACCAGGCTCGTTGATTGCATTAATATTAGCAACTGTTGCAGTAAGCTTATTTAATCTTCCTGTCGAGACAATAGGAAGCAAATTTGGAGAACTTACTACAATAATCCATGCACCAAAAATCCCTTTAATTGATTTTGAGACAATAAGAAATCTTATAGGACCAGCTACTGCTATTGCGATTTTAGCTGGAATAGAAGCGTTATTGTCTGCTGTGGTTTCAGATGGGATGATAGGTGGAAGACATAGATCTAATATGGAATTAGTTGCAACTGGAATCGCAAACATATTTGCACCGATATTTGGAGGAATCCCTGCAACAGGAGCAATCGCAAGAACAGCTACAAATATCAAGAATGGAGGAAGGACACCGGTTGCAGGAATCACGCATGCAATCGTCTTGCTTTTGATAGTTGTATTTTTCGGCAAGCTTGCTGGATTGATACCATTAGCATGCTTGTCTGCAGTGCTTATGGTTGTTGCGTATAACATGTCTGAATGGAGAACATTCAAAGCAATATTGAAAAGCCCTGCAAGCGATATCATTGTTTTAATGACAACATTCTTCTTAACTGTTGTATTTGACCTTACGATTGCAATTGAGATTGGCATGATAACTGCAGTATTCTTGTTTATCCGCAGAATGTCGTTAGTCAGCAATGTTAATATAATAACAAATGAGCTTAATGATGACCTTGCAGACGATTATGAAAAGAAGGATAAGTATGATATAGGAAGCAGGATCGTGCCAGAAGGAGTTGAAGTGTATGAGATCAATGGACCATTGTTCTTTGGCGCAGCATATAAGTTCGAGGAAGCTATAAAGCAGATCCAGAAAAAACCTAAGATTCTTATTATAAGGTTAAGAAATGTTCCTGCGATAGATTCTACTGGAATAAGAGTACTTGAGCAAGTGTATGATGACTCTGCAAAAAAAGGGATACAATTGATATTATCAGGAGTTGCGCCACAGCCATTGATTGCGCTTGATAAAGCAGGCTTGAGAAAGAAAGTAGGGGATAAAAACATACTCAAGAACATAGATGATACATTAAACAGGGCAAGAGAGATATTAAATCTTCCTAAACTCAAGAGAAAGATTGAGATAGGTGTTACAGAAGTTAGGCATGTGAATAGAGGTTCTGGGTTAGCGCATTAGTTTTGTATTAATTCTTGAGAGGACATATTTTAGTGATTAGATTAATCAGAAAAACGTCTTTACTATCCCATTCAGCACATGCTCTCCGTCAAACCCAAATATTGGTATCATGTTGAAGAAGAACAAGAGCATGTTGATGTGCTTTGTCAATGTGAAGAATGCAATGTATTTCTTTGAACAGAGTTTTTGTTTTACAATCAGCCAGCTGGCTAGCCATAATAATAAGTTAACTCCTGGGCCAGAAAATGCGATCAATGCAGACTGTAATGCAGTTGCGCCTCCGCTGTGGCTGACATACGCAGGCACAAAAAAGATAAAGCCAGAGTTAAGAAGCTTTAGGATTATACCAAATATCAACCAACTGTATGCTGCATGGAAAGTTGCTTGCAATCCAAATGATAATGCAGCAATCTTATGGCCGAGTTCATGCAGAATTATTGCTGGCGCTGTCACATAACAAGCAAACTTGAATGATTCCCAGTTGTAGCCTGCAAATAGCTTGTTTGTTGCGTATTCCTGCAAAGGATCATATTCAGGAGCTAAATGTCTTTTGTAGCTGTGAGCAAACTTGCTGAAAGAATCTGCAAATATGTAACCTAAAGCTGCAGTCATCAGGATGATGTCAAAGATCTCGTTGAAAGTTATGAGTGCCATATAGTTATTGTAATATTAATTTGGTTATTAAATCTAATGGTTTGTTTTTGTTTGTTTTAATTGAAATCAGTTTTATCAATAAAAATACAGAATAATATAAGAAAAACATTATAAATACAGCTAAATATTTTGTGCAAATAATGTAGTTTTACATTTGGAGGAAATCGTTATGGCAAATAATATTGTTGAAACTGGCAATAAAGTAAAGGTAAATTATACAGGCAAATTAGATGATGGCACAGTGTTTGATACTTCAGATGGCAAAGAGCCATTGCAGTTTCAGACTGGAGCTAAGCAGGTAATTCCAGGATTTGATAATGGGATAATTGGGATGAAATTAAATGAGGAGAAGAACATCAAGATCCCTGCAAAAGACGCTTATGGGGAGATGCATCCTGAAATGGTAATTGAAGTGCCTAAGCAGCCATTTGTAACTTCACAAAACATGGAGCCAAAAGAAGGGATAATTGTGACATTGAAAGCAAAAGACGGCAATATGATGAATGCAATCGTCAAAGCTGTTAAAGGAGATAAAATGGTGCTTGATTTCAACCATCCTCTTGCAGGCAAAACTCTTAATTTCCACGTCAAGGTTGTTGAGATTGTGAAGTAATTGTTTTAAGTTATTTTTTTCTTTAGATTAAAATTATTTTTTTGTCAATTATAGCTTTAATCTTCTTTGAACTTATACATAAGTATATATACGCACTTGACTTTCTGATTTAATATGTCGAGTAAGGTATACTTAAAGATTAATTAAATTATTTTTAAGCATAACGGGGATGATATCATGGAAAAAAAAAATGAATGCACTTATAAAAAATTTCACTGGATTTTAGCAATTGGTTTTGTTATCTTATTGGCAGCAGCATTTAAGCTAGGGTATTACAAAAGCTCTTATCATGATGATTATGATGCAAAATATAACAGGAACATAATAACTGTTTCCGGAAATTCTGAGATTGATACTGCGCCAGATAAAGCTGAGATGTATGTTGCTGTTACTAATGAAGCATTGGCAGCAAAAGATGCTAAAGATAAGAATAGTGAAACTAATAATAATATCATTGATGCTTTAATTAAGCAGGGGCTTAAGAAAGAGGATATAGAGACAAGCAGCTTTACTATCTCTCCTAGATATACATGGGAAAATGATGAGAAGGGAAATGGAAAGCAAGTCTTTAAAGGTTATGAAGTTAAGCATGTTCTTAAGGTTACCACACAAACAATAGATAAAGTTGGTGAATTTTTAGATGCAGCTGTTGATGCCGGAGCCAATAATGTTGAGCAGATAAGATTTGGATTGACTAAAGAGAAAGAGGCAGAAGTGAAGACAGAAGCTCTGTATGAAGCAGCTAAAAATGCAGAGGAAAAAGCGATTGTTTTGGCTACAAGCTTAGGTGTTAATTTGAAGAAAGCAGTAAGCATCCAGGAGACAAGCTTCAGCTATCAGCCGTATTATTATGATGCAAGAAGTGTTGAAGTTTCTGCTATGGCAAAAATGGAATCAACTCCTATAGTTGCGCCTAAGAGTGTAGAAGTAAAGGCTAATGTTAATGTTGTGTTCGGGATGAAATGAGAAAAAATTAGTTATTAGTAGTTAGATGATATTCATTTGCTTTTGTAAATAATCTATCTCTCTGAGTTATAATTGATAAAGGTAACTTAGGGATAGAATAAGTTACAACTACACTAGGAGAGGGATTTGTGTTTTCATTATCTGTAATTGTTGAACTAGATTGTTGATTAGGTTCCTTAAATTTTAATGGTAAATATAATTGATTTGGAATATTTAAACCACGTACTAATCTATTGGATATGTCTGGAGCTTTATATTGTTCTTGTAGTGACCATATAAGATCTATCATTTCTTCTCTTACTTGAGGACTTTGATAAAGTAATTTTTGATAAACATCTAAAATAGAGAGAGCTTCAGCTTCTTGCTCATGACTTACAAAATGTACAAATACTGCTGCTACACCCTGCACATTATTAGATTTTGCATATGCAACAGCGGCTGCTTTATAATATCCTGCAGAAGATAATATTTCTCCTGCGAGAGAATACATTTTGGCTTCTTTATTAGCTTTTTGCCTTTTTAAGTCATTTCTTATAATAGGTAGTATAGTTCTATCAGAGATATCTGCATCATTATAGATTTCAGCTAGTTCAACTACTCTTGTCTTAAGTTCACTAGTTTTATCACCTACTTGTTTTTGTGCAAAATCAAGAATAAATGCAACATCATTTTGCCTAAATGCTATCTCTTCAAGACCTTTTAAATCTCCAAACTTTTTATAAATAATCTTTGCAGTTGGCAGTTCGCCTCTCTTAATTAATTCTGCTGCTCCTCTAACATAAATTTGATTAATATCCTCATTAGAGAGATTGATTGGATTTTGACCTTGAGTAGTAGGTGTTCCAATTAAAGCCTCGACATATTTAGGTTTTTCTTTATCTGAGAATAGATTTGCAATATATAACCTTACTTTTGCTCCTAAATCCATATGTTGAGCATTTTCAACATAGTCCAAATTAGATCTCAATTTAACCATAGCTGCTTCTACTTTAGAATCTGTAGTAAATTTACCCTCAATAAGAAAATCTGCCAAAACTAATGCTGTTGCCAAATCACTTATTGCACCATAGGGCAACTTAGCTAACTCTTTATCCATGCTAGTTGCAGAAGTAGAACTAGCTCTAATTACATCTTCAGATACTAATTCTACTAATCCTGTGCCTTCAATCATTCATATTCCTCTATATACATAAAAGTTGGCAGTTCCTTTATTAAGTAGTGTGGTGATAGAGTACCACCACAAACGATAAATTTATATAGCTTAGCGTCTATTTCTGCTTTGCGATTAGTTTAGTTATGGAGGTTTATTATGATAAAATCACTATTCAAGGAATTAGGGCTAACAACCAATGAGATCAAGGTATATTTGACACTATTAAAGACAGGTGAGACACAAGCAGGAAAGATCACAGAAGCTTCTGGCATACACAGAAGGAATGTATACGACAGCATAGAGAGATTAATACAGAAAGGTTTGGTTAGCTATGTGCTGATCAACCGCAAAAAGTTCTTTAAAGCAACTGAACCAGAAAGATTGCTGACAATCTTGGATGAAAGAAAGCAGATGCTTGATAAGAAAAGGCAGCAGATAGTTGATTTGATTCCAAAGCTAGAAGCATTAGAGCAGCATCCAGAGCTTGAAGTCAGCTTCTTTAAAGGCGTTGAAGGAATCAAGACAATCTTTGAGGATATTGTAAGAACAGGAAAGGATTATGTTGGATATGGTCCCGGAGGGCAGATAGAAAAGATCCTAAAGTATTATCTCAACCATTATATGGAAGAGATGACAAAGAAAAAGATGAAAAGAAGATTGATCTATAATGAGCTTTCTAAGAAAACAGGATTTGTTAAGTATCCGAATGAAGTTATCAAATTTTTGCCTGAAAAATTCAGCAGCCATGCAGCTTTGCGTATCTTTGGAAATAAGACTGCAATTCTGTTTTTATCTGAGCAACTGCCTGTCGGTATTTTGATAAACAATAAAGGTATTGCAGATGGTTATAGAAAGTATTTTGAGGCACTGTGGGAAACAGCGAGTGATTGAGTATTAGAACGGTATTGTTGAGATGATTAGGAATATCTATTTTAATTAGCATTTCTGCTTAGATAAACCCTATACCCAGATTCCTTGCCTAGAGTTTCTACGTTGCCAAATACTTCTTTCATTTTCTTTTCTATCTCTTTTCCGCCTTTCTGGTGGCGCGCAACGACTTGTAATGAACCATCTTTATTCAGAAAATCTTTTGACCGTGTTATTATCTCAAAGCAGATTTTTCTCCCTGCGTGCTGAGGAAGATTGGAAATTATTGTGTCAAATTTAATGTCTTTAGGAATCGCTTCAAATAGATTGCCTTGAAAGAATGTCATACTATTGCCATCTGTTGAATTGTTTAGGCTTATGTTGTTTAGCTCTGCATTCTTTTGAGAGATTTTTACTGCGCGCTCGTTGATGTCTGTCAAATAAACTTGTGTTGTTGGAAATAATTTTTTTATTACTATCCCAACTACTCCAATGCCGCAGCCAAAATCAAGTACAGAATTATTTTCTTGAATAGTTATGTTTTCTATCAAAATCCTAGTGCCAGTGTCTATCTTCTCTGCAGAAAAGACACCAGATGCAGTATAAAATTCAAAGTTATGATCTAGAATATTTGCTTTAATCTTTTTAACTATCTCTTTACTTGATGGTGTTTCTGAAAAATAATGTTGTTGTGCCATTTTTTATTTAAAGAATCCATCAAAAGTTGTTTATTCAATGATCGCATATGCTCTCATGACCATGTTTTCAGCAGCTTTAACAAGATCCCATTCTCTGCCTTCAACTATTGTGCAGTTTCCGGAAAATGTTATCTTAGGTTGAGAAGCCTCTCTGACTAAAATAACTGCAGTGTCAGTTGCGTTTTCGCAATTTATTATAGGACGGCCAAAGCATGCAGGAGCTTCCTCATTTGTGCAGGCTGCAATAATCTGTTTCTTAAATGTCTTGATAAGATGAGTATCTATTTGGCCAACTGCTAATGCGACATACTTCATCGTTGATTCATTGTTTTCAGACCTAGCATATTTTGACTCATTTGGGTCAAATGTGACATAGAGTTTCTCGTTTTGAAACGCTGTGCCAAATACATCTTTGTTTTCTCCTGCTGTTTGTATTTTCTCTATTTCTCTAGGGCCATAATAAAACTCTGCGCTGTAGATCGTATTACCTGTCTTTAAGTCAGCGTACCAAAAATCACCTTTGCGATTGAATTCAATGTTGCTGTAAACATATTCCTTTGCTTTTTCTGAAGTTGGATGAGGAGAATTTATCTTCACTAAACCTGTTGATATCTTCGGTTCTGGATTGTAGATATACGGGATAGATGCAATTATCGCTATGATCACTATAACAGTTATAACACTAACTACCGTAACATTGATGCTTTTCTTGTCGTTGATACCGTAGTCTTCTTTCTCTTCTGCAAAAGTTATCTTATCAGCATCACTAATCAAATTATCTTGAGCAGGTGTTTCTTCTTTTTTTTGCTCTTGTCCTTGTTGTTTTTGCTCTTCAACCATATTGTGGTATAGTTTATTCATTGTTTATAAAAATATTGCGAATACTTCGAGCATAAATCTGCAAAATAAAAACATTTATATACTAGTTTAATTTCTGAAATTACAGATTATTTGAAATTTCAGAAGTTTATAATCATAGCCAAGGACTGCAATGGAAAGTTCTAAACCCCCAAAAGCAGGCCTTGGCAACTTTATCCTTTGCAGAGAAAATGGAAAATGAAGGAGAATAATGCTGTTATCAGTGAAATAATTTCTAATCTAGGCAATATTAGTGAGAAAATAGGGTTAAATTTTGCGACAGGCATGATTTTTGGCAGATTGTATTTTTTCGGCAGCAAGACGCAAGAACAACTGAAAGATGAACTTAAGCTTGGATTAAGCACCGTAAGCCAAAGTTTGACTGTATTGGAAGCATTTGGATTCATATCTGTGCAAAAAGATGGGAGAAAGAAATCTTATTCTGCAAATATTGAGAAAAGCAATATTGTATTGGAGAATATCATGCGCTTCAACATACAGCCATTGGCTGCGCTTATAGAGAGCAGGGAGAAAGAGGTTAAGGATAAAGAAACTAAATTGAAATTGAAATTACTCAGAGAGCATTGCAATAGTTGTTGTGATATGATTGACAAGATGATGAAATAGATAAAATAAAAATTAGACAAAAGGTTATGAAAAAGACAATAATCAAGCTGGAAAATGTATGGAAAACGTATGAGATGGGTGAAGTAAAGGTAAATGCATTAAGAGGTATAGATCTGTCTATAAAAGAAGGTGAATTTGTCTCGATAATGGGACCTTCTGGAAGCGGCAAGAGCACTTGTGTCAATATGGTAGGATGCTTGGATGTTCCGAGCAAAGGCAAGATATTCCTTGATGACCATAATATTGCGCACCTATCTGAATCAGAACTTGCGCAGATTAGAGGAAGGAAAATTGGTTTTATCTTCCAGCAGTTTAATCTTATCCCAACTCTGACAGCAATAGAGAATGTTATGTTACCAATGGTGTTTCAAGGATATTCTCAGGAAGAGAGGATAAAAAGAGGCAAGGAATTGCTTGCCCTAGTTGAGCTGCAGGAAAGGATGCACCATAGGCCTACAGAGCTTTCAGGAGGACAGCAGCAAAGAGTGGCAATAGCAAGAAGCCTTGCTAATAATCCTGAAGTTATCCTTGCAGATGAACCAACTGGCAATCTAGATACAAGCACTGGAAAGAATGTGATGGATTTCCTGATGAAACTTAACAAAAAAGAAGGTAAGACAATCATAATGGTTACGCATGACAGCTATGTTGCAAATGCCGCCAACAGGGTTGAATATCTTAAAGATGGCAAGATAATCAAGACTAAACATAACTAAGAGAGAAGATAACAAAGAAAGGATAACACTAAAAAGAAGATAACTGAAAAATCAATATAAAAAAGAAAGGGTGAAGAAAAATGGAAGCAAACAATATGAAAGCGAAGACAAGACTAAATTTAGCAGGAGAAGTTGAGTTATTTAGGATGTTTGCTTTGTTATCACTAATAGTTATAGCGGTAGCTCTCTTTGTGGTACCTGCAGTAAATGCTGTAAATGAATTAGGGACGCCTACAATAAATATAACTTTGAAAAGTCAGAGTCCGGATCCTGTTGAGCCGGATAAGACTGCTGAGCTCAAATTTACAATCCGTAATAGAGGAAAGGTTGCTGCAAAAGATGTGGTTGTGCAGCTAGTTCCAGAGTTTCCATTAAGCGTTTTTGGAAAAGAAACTGAGAGCATAGGTGATTTAAGCGGCGGAGAAGATATTGGTGAAGCAACTGATGTCGTATTTAAAGTCAAAGTTGAGAAAGATGCGACAGAAGGAGACCATAAGGTAAAATTAAAAATAAAGTATAATGGAGTATGGTCAGAAACACAGAATTTTGTTGTAAGAGTAAGAACATTTGATTCAATATTAAATATTGAGGAATACAGTTTTGAGCCTGATGAGATAAAAGCAGGAGAGCCATTTAAATTAAAATTAAAATTAAAGAATTATGCAGATAATTATTTGAGAGATGTAAGCGTAAAGTTGGAGATAGATGGGACAAGCTTTGCTCCTGATAAATCAACTAATGTGAAAGTCATAAAAGAATTTGCTGCATATAAGACAGAGGAAATTGATTTCAACTTGATAAGCGACAACACATTGACAGCAAAGCTCCATAAGATGATTGCAAGAATAACTTATGTCAACAATCTTGGAAGCAGTTTTGCAAGAAACAGCACACTTGGCATTGCAGTAAAAAGCGAGCCTGAGTATGTACTGAACATTGACCAGACAGAAGTGTTCTCGAAGAAAGACAAAGGCAAGGTTGTTGTCTCTTTCTATAACACAGGAGCAAGCGACATCAATTTCGTCTCGCTTGAATTAGCTGAAAACGATGACTTTGAAATATTATCTCCTAAGAATGTTTATCTTGGCAATATAGAAAGTGATGACTTTGAGAGCGCAGATTATAACATTTATGTCAAGGAAGTAAAGAAAGAGATTGAATTGAAGCTAATAGCTAAATTCAAAGACAATTATAATAAGGAATATAGTAGGCAAATATCATTGCCGTTAAAGCTTTACTCTGAGAAAGATGCCATCAAATATACCCTGAAAAAGGCTGAAAGCAAAGCTACGCAGATAATATTTGGGATGATTGGAGTGCTGCTTGCTGCATTCTGGGTGTTTATGCTGGTGGATTGCTACAACAGCAAATTAACAAGAAACAAAAAAATAGCTTGGTTTGTGATAATGGCGCTTTCATTTGTATTTGGAGCAGTTGCGTATTATTTTATTGGAAGGAGCAAGAGCATTTGATTAGATTTTTTTATTATAATCAAAATTAAGGCAGTGGCTACGCCGGCGAGCACTAGCATAGATAATAAATGAGTTGCTCCTCCCAAATTTTACGAAAATTTGATAAAAGTGTGCGACATAAAGTCGCACTAACGGCTTAGTCATTAGTTTGTCTTGCCCGTCGCAACTTAAAATGTTTTCATTTATTTGTGCTCGCCAAAATTGGCTGTAGCCACTGCCTTAACTTTGGAGAGATTATTGTAGTATGAGGTTATCATGCTGAACGAATATTTCAATCTTGCATTAAAGAATCTGCTGAAAAGAAAGCTGAGAAGCTGGCTCACTATGATCGGCATTTTTATAGGCATTGCTGCTGTTGTCTCTCTGATAGGATTAGGAGAGGGATTAAGGACAGCAGTTCTCTCTCAATTTAGCATGTTAGGGACTGATTTTATAACTGTGCAGGCTGGAGGGGTGCAGTTTGGGCCGCCTGGCTCTGGAGTTGTAAAGCCTCTTACAAAAAATGATGTCAAAGACCTGAATGATGTAAATGGTGTTAAGTTCGCAATAGGAAGATTGATCAAGACAGGCAAGACTGAGTTTGATAAAAAAGTGGGATTTAATTTTGTAGGAAGTATGCCAGATGGCGAGCAGAGAAAAGAAATAGAGAAGATTCTCGGCGTCAAGGCTGAAAAAGGCAGATTGTTAAAAGATGGAGATAGGCTTAAGGTAGTGCTAGGAAAACATTTGACTGAGATGGATCACTTCGGAGAAAAAGTAAAGATTGGAAGCAAGATCCTTGTGCAAGACAAGCAATTTGAAGTAGTTGGAATATTAGAGAGCAAAGGCAGTTTTATCATTGATACTGTTATCTTCATGAACATCGATATGATGCGAGAGGTATTTGACAAGAAAGATGATGTAAGCGCAATACTTGTAAAGACAAGAGATGGAGCTAACATGGATATTGTCAAAGAGAATATTGAGAAACTCCTGAGAAAGACAAGAAAAACAGATGAGGGAGAAGAAGATTTCAGGGTTGAGCTTGCAGCAAATAATCTTGCAGCACTAGATTCTACATTATTTGCAGTGCAGCTTTTTGTCTACATAATTGCAGGAATTTCTTTAGTAGTAGGAGGCATCGGGATAATGAATACAATGTATACAGCAGTGGTAGAAAGGACTAAAGAGATAGGGATAATGAAAAGCATCGGCGCAAAAAATAAGGATATTTTTGCATTGTTCTTCTTTGAGTCTGGATTATTGGGCATGGTAGGAGGGATTATAGGTATCGGAATTGGAGTTGGATTAGCAAAAGGGCTTGCATACATTGGAAGCCTGCAGCTAGGGAGCAATCTTATTCAAGCAAAGATATCTTTGCTGCTTATAGTTGGAGCATTGCTGTTTTCGTATCTGATAGGAAGCCTTGCAGGGATATTGCCTGCAGTTCAGGCAAGCAAATTGAGCCCGGTTGAAGCACTGAGGTATGCGAAATGAAGACAGATTATTTCAAATACGCAATCGATAACCTATTGCACAGGAAAATGCGAAGCTGGCTTACAGTGCTCTCTATACTCATAGGCATAACAGCAATATTTGCATTAGTGAGCTTTGGCCAGGGATTAAGCAGCTATGTTGATACCATAGGAAACGAGGCCGGGAGAGACAAGCTTCTGTTTCAGAGCAGCACAACTGCAAATCCTGGTGCAGATGATACATTCTCACTTAAGAAAGAGGAGATTGATTTCTTGAGGAAGGTAAATGGAATCAAGGAAGTTGCAGCTACATATATCAAGGTTGCAGAGACAGAGTTTGACAAGCAAAAAAAATATGTATTTACATTTGGCATAAAGCAGAATGAAGAATATAAGCTTGTTGAAGAAGCATTCACATTAAAATTAGATAAAGGAAGAAGACTGAAGCACGGAGACAAATTTGATGTTATGCTTGGATACAATTACCAGCTGCCAAGTAAGATTTTTAAGAAAGTAATAGGATTAAGGGATAAGATAAAGATAAATGGCAAGGATTTTGAGGTGGTAGGATTCTATAAATCTATAGGCAATCCCCAGGATGACAGCAACCTCTATATCACTGATGAAGCATTTGAAGAACTTTATCCAGCGCTTGTTGATAAGTTTCAGTTTGGGATTGCGAGAAGCGAGAAATCTGTGGCTAGCAAAGAACTGGCAGAATTTGCTGAAGATAAATTAAGGAGATTCAAAGGCCTTGACAAAGGAGAAGAGGATTTTTCTATCCAGACATTCCAGCAGGCTGTTGAGACTTTTACAAACATACTTAATGTCATAAATGCAGTGCTTGTTTTGATTGCGCTGATTTCATTGTTGGTTGCTGGAGTTAACATAACAAATACAATGTACACTGCTGTTCTTGAGAGGACAAAAGAAATAGGTGTGATGAAAGCAGTTGGGGCGCAGAATAAGGATATTATGATGATATTTTTGCTTGAGTCTGGGATGTTGGGGTTAATAGGCGGAGTGCTTGGTGTTGTTTGTGGATATTTTATTGCAAGCATAGGTGGGCAGATAGCAGTAGGTTACGGGTATGCTATTTTGCAGCCAGTGTTTAGCTGGGTGCTTGTTGTTGGATGCTTGGGGTTTGCTTTTTTTATCGGAGCAATTGCTGGGTTGTTGCCTGCGAGGCAGGCTAGTAAGTTGAGGCCAGTGGATGCACTGAGGTATGAGTAATCTTTATATACTTGGATTTATTATTTATTGATATTAATTAGGTTATCCGTATTAATTAGGTTGTTAGGATTTAAGTTTAAGAGTTTAATATTATATAAGATTTTAACATTATAAAAAAGAGGGCGATAATTTGGTAGAACTAAATGTATTCTCGAATTTCCTGATAGCGATGGCTTTAGGAGCAATGGTCGGCTTTGAGAGGGAGATTGCCCAGCTCAAAAGCGTTGCCAAGGAATTTGCTGGGTTGAGGACATTTATACTTATTTCTTTGTTAGGTGCAATCACTGGCTATCTTGCGAATGTGAGCAATTCTAATACACTATTTATTGTTGCTTTAGCTGGTGTTTTTTTCATTACGATTGCTGGATATACTGTAACTAGCTTTATCTATAAGAAAGTAGGCGCAACTACTGAGGTAGCAGCATTGCTGGTGTTTCTGTTTGGTGCAATGACAACAACTGGATTTAGAGAACTTGCGATTATATTTACGATAATTGTCACAGTTGTACTTGCTATAAGGCCAATATTAGCTGGATTTGTAAAAAAGGTTGAAACAGCAGAGATATATGCAACATTGGAGCTTGCTGTTATATCATTGGTAATTTTACCGTTTCTTGCAAATAAAAGTTATTCGCCTTTAGATATTCCAATACTAACAGATATAATAAAAGTCATGCCGTTTTTTTCAATTGAGACAGTTGCGCAGCTTGCTGTATTTAATCCTTACAAGATTTGGCTGATGATAGTATTTATTTCGGCAATAAGCTTTACAGGATACATCTCGATTAAGATTGTAGGAGCCGAAAAAGGTCTTGGATTGACAGGATTCTTAGGAGGCTTAGTCTCAAGCACAGCTGTCACGACAAGCTTAGCTCAAGAAAGCAAAAGAACAACCGCAGTATTCAGACCATTTGTGCTTGGAGTAGTCATTGCTTCATCTACAATGTTCTTAAGAGTAATGCTTGAGGTACTTGTCGTTAATAGCTCATTAATCAAGTTTGTTGCACTACCACTTGGTGTTATGGCATTGACAGGGTTTATTGCTGCATTTATTGTCTGGAATAAAGAAAAGAAAGAACATGCTAAAAAAATTGATTTCAAGAGTCCATTTGCCTTACTGCCGGCAATTAAATTTGGATTATTTTTTGCATTTGTATTATTTGCTGCAAAATTGGGGCAGATATTATACGGCAGCAAAGGTATCTATCTTGCTTCGTTGCTTTCTGGATTAGTTGATGTTGATGCAATAACATTAAGCATGTCAAGCCTTGCTCTTACAGGGGATATTTCTTCAAAAGTAGCTGTAACAGCAATTACGATTGCTGTGTCTAGCAATACAATAGTTAAGGGAGGGATCGCTTATTTATTTGGTGCTCGAGAGTTTGGATTGATGATAATCAAGATATTTGGATTGATATTATTGCTTGGGCTGGCTAGCACATTATTGCTTTAGACAGAAAAATTTATATTCTTATTTAGTGAGTTATATGTAAAATGAACTTTTTTGACGCGATTGCATTGATAGTTATTGCTTACGTATTGCCTATACCGTTTGCTTGGTATATAGTACACAATAAAATAAAGATTTTTATCCGTCTTGGATATTTTAATTATATATTGTCTTATGGAACTTGCTTTGCTATAGGTTATTTTTTATTTGTTGTTCATCCACAACTATCTTTATTTAAGTTAAGTACTTATTATACATTTATACCTGGCATAGTTATAGCATTATTTGTCATATATTTAGATATTAAGAGACAGGCAACTTTTCCGTTCAGAACATTAATAGGATTACCTGAATTTATGCCTCGCAAATATAAGAGCAAGCTTATCACTTCAGGAATATTTGGCTATATCAGGCATCCTAGATATCTGGAATACATATTGTCTGCACTGGCGATGGCGTTTATTACAGGATTAATTATCTCTTACATATTTTTTATCTATACGCTTTTTGCGTTCAATATTCTTGCAGGAATAGAGGAGAAAGAGCTTGTCCAGAGATTTGGGAAAAAGTATCTTGCTTATATGAAGAAAGTGCCAAGGTTTATTCCTAAATTATAACTTTAAGGAAATCTTTATTCTAGTTTATTTCTTAATCTTTTTATGCTCTCTTCTTCCTGATGAACTCTCTCTCTAATCTTCTGTGATATCTCCAGTGAGATATTTTGTTCCACAAGATTACAGTCAAGCCTGCGCCTATGCTTTCAGTTGAGCCTACTGCTGCAAGAACCCAGCCATTGTACATCAATCCAGAAACTGCAGCGATTATGCCTGTGATTGGAGCCAAAGAAGAGCCAATCAACAATCCTAGTCTTGCAGGGTTAGTGAAATCCTGCCTTAATGCCTCAATAATTTTTTCCCATCTTGTGTGAGGTTTTAATTTCTTTTCTTTGATAAGAGCTTCAACACTATGATAGTACATGCTGATGCTTAAGATTGCAGTTGTCAATGAAAGTGCAACGCTGCTAAGCCCAAACAAAATTCCTGCATAGATAATGTGACCAGCGACCAATAAATGCTCAACTTTGTATGCACCATAAGTTGCAAGGATAAAAATTGGTACCAATATTTTCAATCTTTTTAGAAGAAATTTCCAAGAAAAACCAGATCCTCGCAATGCCATCAATTCAGCCGTCTCTCCCATCAGATCATCTGCGCTTGCTGCAAATATCTTTCCAAAGCCATGTGAATATTTTTCCAGAATATGAGCGATTGGTCCTACAAAAAGCATTCCTTTGATTATATTTTGCGCTATTGCTGTTCTTTCATGCGCATTATCACTGATTATACGGAATATAATATAATCAACTGCCAACGGATAAAGAATTTCGTTTAAATGCGCGACAAAATCCTGCTCGTGTTTTGTTATGCCTGTGTTGTTTATATCAATCAAGACTATCTGCTTGAACTTTGTCTTGTATCTTAAGATTGTGTTTAAATCCTTGTCTAAATCAACTTTATGGGCTTTTGCATGCTTGTAATCCTCTTCTGTGAAGAGAGGCTTTTTGCCGTCTTTTAATAATTGAGGGAGCCATGTTGTGATGCAAAAATGCTGGCTATGGATGCTGATATCTGAAACTGCTTTCAATAATGCATCTGGAGTCTTTTCAAATATCCTTATACCAACGGCCTTACCTTCTTCTATAACACTGATTAGCTTTTCCCTGTTATGGGGAGTCTCTTTCAGGATATATTTGATCTCATCTGGAAGAAATTTTTCGTTTTTTGGAGTCAATTCTTCAGGAATGGAAATGACTTTTAATGCATAATTGTCATCTTCTCTTATGCCTTCTTTCTTAAGCAGGTTGTCTATGCGGTTTTTTAGGTATTTGAGCATTATTTATGATGAAGCAACAACCTTTTTATATTTATCTCTTATTAATGCTTTTTTATGAAATGCGAACTATGCAAAAAACAGATAGAAGAATTATTTTTGAAGAAGATTAAAGGCACGTATATTAAGGACAGCAAAGGCAAGAAGCATATTGTGTGTTTTGAGTGCCAGAAGAACTTGGAGAATGATAAGGAAGAGATACTGAAGAAGATAGTAGTCTGAGAATTTATAGATTGTTATTAATAATTCATTTTTGTTTCAAGTGATTTCATATTTGCCCCTGTAGCATAGCGGTTAATGCGTCGCTTTCGTAAAGCGAAGATCGCAGGTTCAAATCCTGCCAGGGGCTTTAGTACATGGAGTTCAACTCCCCCTTGGCGCCAGATTGGCGCCAAAGGTTTTTAAATTGCTCATTCTTGGAGGTTATTACAATGAAGCTGGACATCCATGATACCCAAAGAAAACTGATAAGATGTGAGGAACGGCTTGAAGAATCTGATATTCTTCCGGAAAATAAGAAGCTTATAAAAGAGTTTAAGCAATATCTTAGGACAAAGGATCTCAGTGATTGCAGGATATTGAAGTATTGTTCTTGTCTGATGATTATATCAAAACTAGTGCCAAAGCCATTCAGAGAATTTACACATGATGATATTTATGCTGTAGTTAATCATGTCAGAAATAAAGGTTCAGCAGAATGGACTAAGTTAGGCTACAATGCTATAATGAGAGGATTCTTCAGATGGTTATCAGGCAATGATAAAGAATATCCGGATATTGTTAAAAACCTTAGGACAAGGATGCCTCAAAATCAGCAGCAGCTTCCAAATCAGGGTGATCTTATAACTGAGAATGAAGTTAAGAAATTGCTTGAATTTACCAAGAATCAGCGTGATAAAGCATTTGTATCAGTCTTATGGGAAAGCGGCACAAGAATAGCCGAAATCCTAACTCTTAACATCAAAGATGTTTCATTTGATAAATTTGGCGGCTTTATCACAGTCATAGGCAAGACAGGCTCCAGAAAGATTAGATTAGTAAGTTCTATCCCTTATCTGGCAAACTGGTTAGAATCGCATCCATGTAAAAGAGATAGAAATGCTCCTCTCTGGGTTTGTTTGCATGGCAAGAACAGAAAGAACAGACCAGTGTACAGGACAATTGCCAAGATATTAACTGAATTATTTGAAGATGCAGGCATAAAGAAAAGATGCAATCCTCATAGTTTCAGGCATGCAAGGGCAACCTACCTTGCAAATCATCTGACGGAATTCCAGATGAACCAATACTTTGGCTGGAAGCAAGGAGGAGCCATGGCTTTCACATATGTTCATTTAAGCTCTAGAAATACAGATGCTGCATTATTGAAGATACACGGGATAGATTCTAAAACAACAGAAGAAAAGAGTGACTTAAAGCCAAGAGTATGTGATAGATGTGAACAACTTAATGCACATAATGCAAGTTATTGCTGCAGATGCGGTTTTATTCTGGATAAAGTATTAGCTGTAGAGACAGCATTGAAGGAACAGGAACTTGTTGACAAGGAAATCATTGGCGAAAAGTATTCAGATATATTTGAAGATAAAGAAATACTTAGCCTTATACTTAAGAAGATTAAAGCCAGGAAATTATTAGAGATGCAAGTTAGCTTGTAGGTTTCCTAAATCTATCTCTGAGTATTTCCAGCTTTTCTTGTTCTATTTCCTTATCTGCCTGCTTACAAAGCTCATCAAGCTTCGTCAGCCATCTTGGTATTTTTATCTCTTTCATCTTTGTCCAATATCCATAACAATTTATCCATCCTGTCCATCTTGTACATCTTCTCTGATAATACATCTCTAACAAAATCACAGACTGAATGATAATTCAGTTTTGCAGCTGTCTTTATGACATCTTCTTTGAATTGTTTCGTAGTCCAGATCTGAATGCGGTGGGTATTAGTCATTTTGAATGAATAACAGCAAGGGCAAAGTTTCTTTTTTCTCAATGATCATGAATGCCCTTGTTAAGAATTTCTTGTATGTGGCGTAGCTTTCCAGAGTATAACTGAGATCAGTATTAGATTTGAATAATTGAGGAAAATTTTCTCTTATTGGTTTCTTTAATCTTATGATGTTTTTACTATTTGTACTATCATTATAGTAGATTCTGCCTTTGGTGATTACAGGCTCAGCAATCATGCTACCAACTCCTTTATTTCCTTATATCTCCATCTAAGTGTTCTTGGTCTTACATTCAGGACTGAACTGATCTCTTCTTGAGTTAATCCTAAATTCTTAATAGTGCTTGTTAAATACAATATGCTTGCAGAAATTACACATGGGTTTTTGCCACAGAGATAATTTGTTTTCTTTAATCTCTTAAGAACTCTCATGGCATACCATGCTGCCCTAGCTTTCAATCTGAATTTGATGAAAATCTCAGTTAATTTATCTTCAATCTGCTCAAGTGGAACTTTTTCTTCAGTGTTCTTGATTATGTATTTATTTGCCTTGCTTATGGCTTCTTTATCTTTATCTATTGTTATTGCCAAACTAATTACATCTATCGGGAAGTTGGCTTTTTTACACGCAATATGCACACAACCTGACATCAGTTCATCTATGCTTTTACCAATAATTAAGCCAGCATCAAGCAAGTTTTCATAAATAATCATAGAATCGTCCACAAGATACGCAGGAAGCTTCAGATTTGATTCTATCCTTCTAAGAATCGTAAATGCTTTGGCAAGATTCTTGTCCTCATTCGTCATAGACTTAAACCTGTTGGGCTCTATATTAGTTCCTGCTGTTCTAACCAGCTTGAGTGGTCTGATAGCCTCTGGCGTGTAATCATCTGCCACTAAACCGCATCTTGCACATGAAGATTCTTCATTGGCAGAGTCTATGTTAAATTTTCTTGAGCCGCATTCATTGCATTCCATCTTCTCCCCCACTAACTAACTGTTATCCAATCGTTATCCAGAACACCGCTTAACCCCCTATCTTCTCTTGAGCAGAAGTTATATTTAAGCCTATCAAGATCCCCGTTTTCCCGTTTTTCGCGATTCCCGTCCCCCCGTTGCCCCGTTCCCCCGTTATCGCAGATTCCCCGATTCCCGTTTTTCACGATTTCACGTTTCCCCGATTTCCCGATTCCACGTTTTCAGGTTTTCCGTTTTTCCCGTTTTCAGGGGTTCACGTTTCTAGGATTTTAGGGTTGCAAGATTTGAGGGTTATAGAAATATCTAGAACGAGAAATTATAAGGTTATAGAAATAGTCGGAGAGAAGACATCTACTGCCTTCTCTCCGTTTTGTGTGGATGTGTGTTTAGCTGAATTTAAGCTTTTGAATCTTGATCCTGAATTCTTTTAGCTCCTGATTCTCTTCACACATCTTCTCGATGAAATCTTTGGTATTGAGATTATTAAAAACACAATACTGCCTGATTTCAATGCTATACTTGTCTCTGATTTCTACCATGATGCTTGCCTCAGATAAAATGATAAAAAAATCTACTTGACTTCATTCATGTATCTTGTAGGTGTGACTTTGTAAACTCTTACATTTGTCTTTTCTGGCAATGCAAGATTTTCTAATGAAGTAGCTACCACAAAAGTATCTTTGCCTTTAGTTGCGGTAACATGCCCTGTGCTCTCATCATGCGCAATGCTTCTGCTTACATCCCTTGCATAGAAATTTGCGCTTGCTGTTGGAAAGCCTATGTATGCAGCAACTGCATCAATCCCTCCCATGTAAGGAAATACGCTTTCATTTCTCTCTTCAACCAAAGCTATCTGTGTATCATCTCCATCTGCCATAATCTCATATAAGCCAGATTTGACTTTTCGTGCTCTTACTCCGATAACCGCACCATGTGCGCCTATGGCAACATAGCTCGATTCCTTAGCAGTTTCTTCAACCAGCTTTACTTCACCAACTGCATACTCGCTTTGCATGAAAGCATTTACTGCTGCTTCAAGCGCTTTCTTGCCTGTAAGTCCTTCTGACTCAACTGGTACTTCATTTGTTCTTATCCTGTGTTCTGTTGGCATTACTGCCATTGCTGCTGTCATTTTATTTTCCCCCATAAGAGCCTTGCTCTTATCAATCTGTTTTCTAACATCCTTATCTAAAACACCTAGAAATCTAAACACTCTTGTTATCTTTTTATTTCTGTTACTTTTTATGTTGCAGGGGTTATTTATACTTTGCGGTGCGATTTTCCCAACATTGGCTGAATTTTACCACCATTTTTGTTGCTTTATATAGCAACTACTAGAGAATGGTAAAAAAATGGAAAGATTTAAATAATAGCGTCTATTATTACCAGTAAAATGGCACAGCTAATGGAGAAACAGGAAGCTGTTGTGGAAAAAATCAAAAAATTCCCAACAGATACCAAAAAAGCAAAGGAACTGGAAATAATCCATAATTTTTTGCAGTCTGACCAGCATTTTCACAGGAGCATTGTCCGCGGCTGTGTAAATGGGATGGGGTATGCAAATTACATCATCAAGAGATATAGCTTAGTGAATCTTTCTAATGAGCATGTCAGATACGCAATAAATTCCTATAAAGATGAGTTTAAATCTGAATTTATAGATACTGATAAAAAACTGGCAAAGATCTTCTCTAATATGCAAATTACAGTAATGACTGACCTTGTTGGCTTTTATGTCAAGCCATGCGACCTTACAAGGCAGAGGATAACTGACGTTGCCAGAGAATTAAATAAATACGGCAGGCAGTTGTGCAAGATAAATGAAAACAATGAGCATATTCTAGTTTTTGTTGAGAAGAAAAATTTTGAAAGAGTTAAGATGTCAATTGGCGAGGAATTTATTGATAAAGTTCTGAAAGACATCTGCAAGATCGGCTGTATTTTACGTGATGAAGATTTAGATTATACTCCAGGCGTATTTGCCACTGTATTGAATGAGATAGCTTCCAACGGAGTTAGCATCTGGGAAGCCCATACATTGCAATATGATTATGCCATTTACGTCAACAAGGAAGACTGCATAAAAGTGCATCAGGTTCTTGAGCAATTATCTAAAAGGGCAAGTGAGTGGAAGAGCCTGTGATTCAGCCAATTAATTTAAAAATAAACACTAATTCTTCTCTATTTAGGGGTAATTATTAAATAGAACTTTAAAAAAATATGTACCTAAAGAGAGTAATCTGTAAAAATGGTTAAATCAGGCCAAGTCTCAAGACAAGCAGGCAATAATTTAGCTTCAGTTATGTCTAGAAGCGTAGCTAAAGATGTGTATACTGCTATAATCGAATTTGTAACTAATTCTTATGATGCAGATGCTTTAATCGTGAAGGTCCAATACAATTCAATAGATGATACTTTGATTATAGAAGATGATGGCACAGGGATGGATCAAGAGGGGATTAGAAATTTTTATAGAATTGGAGACAGTGAGAAAATAAGAAACCCATTTACTGCAAAAGGAAGAAGGAAAATAGGCAAGTTTGGTATTGGCACAACTTTGCTGGAATATCTGGCAGAAAGATATGTTATGGAGACATGGAAAGACGGCAAAAAAATTACAGTAAGAGAAAAATTTGAGGGTATGGGAAAAGGAAAAGGTCCAGAAGCAGTGATAGAGGATGATCCTGGCCATATTTCTGGCACCAAGATAACCTGTAGGGGAACAAGATTTAGTAAAACAGGCCTAGACATAAGTGCCCTTAAGAAAGTGTTAGAATGGCAGGTACCTTGTTTGCCTGATTTTACTGTATATGTAAATCGTAAACCTGTCTCAAAAAGAAATCTTGCAGCATCTTGCATAGAATATGCATTTGATGAGGTAATTAAAGATTTAGGAAATGTTAGCGGCAGCATCTTTTACAATAAAAATGATTCAGAGCCTCTAAAAGCTACAGGCATATTTATTTATGTATTTGGAAGATCAGTAGGTAACCCTCAGGGATTTTATCATCTGCTCCCTCCATCTACAGTTAATAGGGTAGTTGGGATGATTAGTGCAGATGGATTAGATGATGAAATAAGTTTTGACAGAGGCGGATTTAAGCAGGATAGTGTGAAGTATCATGCAGTTAAAAAATTTATTTCAGGTGTTTTGGAAAGTATAATTCAAGATATAACTTATTCAAAACAAAAAGAACCTCCTAGGGACAAAACTGATGAGATTAAGGAAGGAATTGCAATTGCGTTAAAGTCTGCTGAGAGTGAATTAAATAAATCTCTTGTTAATGCTGATGGAAACATTAATAAAAATCACCCATATCGTTTGGAATTATTGCTAGATGAAGAAATCCCTTGGATTAGCAGAATTGATCCTAAAAACAATGTAATTTATATTAATGCATATAATCCCCAATTAGTCGTCTACTCTTCTAAGACAAATCCTACAAGTGCTTTAAACGTAGTATTTCTAACCTTAGCTATAAATGCGCTTGCAGAGGATCAAGTAGGTGCTAATAACGGCAATAGTGATTTATTTAAAAGATTTGCACAGACTAGGATGGAAGTTGCCAAAAGATTGTTTTCTAACTTTACACCTATCGGTCATTATCTAAAACAACAACAAGGAAATGATGAGCAGAAAGCTATCGCAGTATCTGACGTTAGATTAAATCCATATAGGCTGTACAGTATTGAAGATGCAGCTAAATTATTTGGCAGAGATATTGATGCTGTAACAAGATTATACATGGCAGGAACTCTTAGGTCATGTGTTAAAAGGAGAGGAATTGACCGCTTTAGGCAAGAGGACATCCTTTCATGCATGAGTAAAATTGAGGGTTATATAGAAATAGGAAGCGTATCAGATATCTTATTTCCTAGTGATCATGAGTCAGAAGGTGCTGCAAAACATGTTTTAGTAAATAAAATAATTGATAGCAGAGGAAATAAGCCAGAATACCTGAAAAATGTAGGAAGTATAGCTCCATTATATTTTGTTAAAGCCAATAATGTTGAAGAATTCAAAAGATGGTATAATGGAGTAGAGTGATAACATGTCCATGAAAATTGAAGTAGCAAGAACAATAGGAGAGAATCTTCCTAGCGTAATGTCAAGAACATTATCTAAAAGTATTTATGAAGTTTTTAAGGAATTTGTCAGCAATTCTTATGATGCAGATGCTGAAAATGTCAATGTCACAGTCAATACGCTGGAAGATTTGCTAATCATAGAAGATGATGGCACAGGCATGGATGAGAAGACTATAAAAAACTTCTATAGGTTAGGAGATAGTGTTAAGCTTGATCAGAAAGTTACGGCAAAAGGCAGAGAGCCAATAGGGCAATTTGGGATAGCCACCATCTTGTTGCCAAGCTTAGGGGCGAGCTACACATTAGAAACTTGGAAAGACGGCAAGAAGATTACCATTAAAGAGAGTTTTGTGGATGATAATGTCGCAAGCTTGCCGATTAGTTTTACTGTAACAGATGACAATGAACATGAGCATGGCACAAGAATTACTATTACTGGTCTTAGAATCAAAGATGGGTCATATTTTAATATGGAAAGATTAAGAAATGTTCTTCAATGGGAAATGCCAACATTAGAGGATTTTAGTATGAATATTAATGGCAAGCCTATAAATAAGCCAAAAGTGCCTTCTGATGCAAGATATCATTTTGAGTTTTATGTAGATAAGATAGGTAAAGTTGTTGCTGATTTTAATTATACTGCAATTCAAAATAAACATGCAGGCATATATGTTTATGTTAGGGGGAGGGTTGTTGGTGATTCAAAAATGATAGATCCTGCTAGAATATCGACTAATTTAGGCGGCAGGATAATAGGTTTTATTGATGCGCCTGGATTACATCCGTATGTATCATTTGACAGGAGCAGTTTCCAAGAATCAAGTCCGGAATATCAAGCATTATTAGAAGAGATATATCAGCAATTAAGGCAGGTAAATGAAGACATACCAAGAATCAGAAAGGAAAGTGAAGCAAAACGGATTAGTTATGCAACCCCAAGAGCGCTTGAAATGAGCAATGCAATTGTAAAAGGAATTGCCCCTAGTTCGCTTCAAAATATTGATGAACATGAGAATAAAGC
>Ga0209211_10000931_pt1 | contig 57754 bp, 62 predicted proteins | sample RifGroA2_FD_183992 | JGI IMG/M metagenome (GOLD analysis project Ga0209211, IMG submission 183992) | Groundwater microbial communities from Rifle, Colorado, USA - Groundwater A2 (SPAdes) (version 2) | ecosystem: Environmental > Aquatic > Deep subsurface > Groundwater | place: Rifle, Colorado... | reverse complement strand
CGCGGCTTCTTAGAAAAAATATTTCTATTATTACTGAAAACCCCGACCATTTATTATTAATACAAAAATTTGGCATAAAAAGCGATAATTCTAATTCTTATTCGCGTAAAGATAATAATGAGCAAAATATTAAACAAAACAATGAAGGTTCTTATCTTGACGAGATAGGAAAAGATTTTAACGAAGACGAACAAGAAATTGAATTTACAAAAAGATATTTTGATTTAGGCGGAATTAAAAAATCAGAAAGCAAAGAACAAGAAATAAAGAACAAAGAGCGGGAAATAGAGAACGCGGAACAAGATAGTGAAATTTATAAACAAGAAATAAGTCAAGAATCAAAAGATGAAGATGAAGATGAAGATATTCCACAAATGCAAAATAATGCAAGAAAATACAGCGATAAGCTCAAATTTTTGTTAACTTGGAAAATAATAGCTGGAATAGCGATTATTATCGCGGTTATATGGGGATATTTTTATTTGCCAAAAGCTCAAATAAAAATTTTTAGCGTTAAAGAAAAAATTTCGTTTTCATCTATTGTTGAAGCGCGCGCGGATATAAGCGATATTGATGTTGAGATTCGTCAAATTCCAGCTCAAATTATAGAATCTGTTAAAACCGCGCAAAGACAAGTTAAGGCAAGCGATGCTAAATATGTTGAGAAAAAAGCAGAAGCAGTAATAATAGTGTATAATGATTTGCTTAATCCTCAAAAAATGATTCCTTCTCGTTTTCAAGCAAGCAATGGAAATATTTATTGGTCAGTTCGCAATATAGAGGTGCCTGCGAAAGGAAATTTAGAAATTAAAGTTGTTGCCGCTGTTTCTGGAAACAAATATAATTTAGATTGTTCTAAAATTTCTCCATGCGAGTTTAAAATTCCCGCATGGAAAGGAACAGCGAATTATGATAAAATTTACGCTAAAGCATATACTAATATAAGTGGAGGATTTATAGGCAATTCTTTTGATTTAAGCGATAAAGACAGCGAATCAGTGAGATCGGAAATTAGCAAGGAATTATTAAACACAGCGAGAATTGATATTAATTCTCAAGTTTTAGTTGGATTTGAACTTATTGATGAAAGTTTGCAAAGCGAATTATCTGATTTGGAATTTATAGATAAAGAAAATGATAATGGAGAATATACTGTAAAAGGAAAATTAAAATTAAAAGCTTTTATAATTAAAAAAGAGGATTTAAAAAATTTAATAAACGGTTTAACTAAAAGCCAAATTAATGAAAAGAAAATAGCGTTAAAAAATACAGTTGATTATGATTATACGATAGATACTATTGATTATGATAATAATTTTATAAAATTAAACATTAACGCAACAGAAGATGTTGGATGGAAAATAGATGTTGATAATTTAATTAAAAACTTGGCTGGAAAAAAAGAGATCGACGCAAGAAAAGTTATTTCTAACACTGAAAATATAAATAGCGTAGATGTTTTATTATGGCCGTTTTGGGTTAGACATATACCGCTTGATATTGATAAAATAGAAATTTTACTTGACAGCTACTAATATTTTTGTTATTTTATTCATATTAAACAGAGTGAAATATGAATAAAACAAGGTTTTAAGTTATTTTAATTTTAAAATTTTAATATGAAAGAAGGAAAATCAGCAGTTAAAGAAGGATTGGTTATTTATGATGGAATTATTATAGAATCATTGCCTAATAATACATTTAGAACAAAAATAAATATTCAAAACGAAGAACGATTGATGGTGGCGCATATTTCTGGAAGAATGAGAAGAAATTTTATTAAAGTAATGCCAGGAGATAGGATAAAAGTAGAGATGAGCGTTCATGATTTGACTAAAGGAAGAGTAATATACCGCTACTAAATTAAAAAGTTAAAACTATAATATTTGACTTTTGATTTTTTCTAGCCGAATAGGCGTTATTTTTGAATTATTAAAATGAAAGTCCGCGCGTCAATAAAAAAAATATGTCAAAAGTGTCAAATAGTACGCCGCAAAAGGCGTTTATTTGTTGTTTGCAAAACAGACCCAAAGCATAAACAGAGACAAGGTTAGTAAAAAGACTTAAATAGCTGACGCGCAAAACAAACAAGGTAATCATTATTTGTTGTTTGCAAAACAGACCCAAAGCATAAACAGAGACAAGGTTAGAATTAATTTTCAATAAATTTTCAAACCTCTTTTTAAGAAAAAAGAATTTAAATCAGACAATTATTTATAAAATATTATGAGAATTTCAGGCGTAGATATACCCCAAAATAAAAATATTGATATTTCTTTAACCTATATTCACGGTATTGGTCTTTCTCGTTCGCATAAAGTTTTAAAACAAGCAGATATTAATATTTTAACAAAAGTTAAAGATTTAACAGAAAAACAAGTTAATGAAATACAAAAAATAATTGACAGCAATGGATATAAGTTAGAAGGCGCGTTAAGAAGAAATGTTTCAGAGAATATAAAACGGTTAAAACGCATAAATTCATATAGAGGAATTAGGCACGAAAAAAGGCTTCCAGTAAGAGGACAAGGAACTAAAACTAATTCTAGAACTATACGTGGAAATGTAAGAATAACAGCTTCAGGCACTTCTTCTAAAAAATCCGCTCCATCTCCAACATAGAAATAATAGAAATAAATTAAAAAAATATGGGTAAAAAACGTATAGCAAGTAAATCAAATATTGACGCAAAAGATAAATTTAAACTGCAATCGTCTAAAAAAATTAAAGGTAAAAAGGTTGAAAAAGCCCGGGTTTATATTTATTCCACTTTTAATAACACTATTATTACTTTAAGCGATTTAGAAGGCAATGTTAGAGCTAATTTAAGCGCAGGTAAGATTGGCTTTACAGGAGCAAAAAGATCAACTCCTTATGCAGCTATGAAAGTTGTTAATGCTTTGAGTCAAAAAATTTCTCCTTTAGGAGTTAAAGAAATAGAAGTTTATGTTAAAGGAACAGGTCCTGCGCGCGAAGGAGCTATAAGAGCGTTAGCTAACGAAGGATTTAATATTACATTTATTAAAGACGTAACGCCAATACCTTTTGGAGGGCCAAGACCGCCTAAACCAAGAAGGGTGTAGAATCAATCATTAATTTTCAATTGTAAATTAAAAAATATGTACAAAGGACCAAAAAGAAAATTTAAAAAAAGAGAAGACATTAAAAAAAGAAAAAAAATCAGTAAATACGGAGAACAATTAGGTGAAAAACAAAAATTACGAGCTATTTACGGTATACGAGAAAAAGTTATGAAGAATTACTTTTTAAAAAGTAAAAAAACTGGATCTTCAAAACAAGGCAATGAAAGTTTAAATTTAATTAGATTAATAGAAAGCAGATTAGATAATGTGGTTTACAGATTGGGATGGGCTGATACGCTACCTCAAGCAAGGCAATTAGTAAGCCACGCGCACATTATTGTTAATGGAAGAACTATAAAATCAGGATCATATAATGTCATAGTAGGCAATAAAGTTTCTATTAAAAAATCTAAAATAGATCTTTTCCCTTATAGGCATTTAAAAACAAAGTTAGTTAAAAAAATTCCTCCAATATGGCTTAAATACACATCTCCTGATAAAATGTCAGCTGAAATGATTAACAATGTAGCATTTGAAGATTTCAAAGAACCAATTAACCTTTCATTGGTGATTGAATTTTACAGTCGTTAATTTTTAATTTTTAATTTTATAATTTATTTTATGATTACATTACCTAAACCGCCAATTGTAAAAGAAAAAACCAAAAATAAAGGAGTTTTTGTTATAGAAAATTGTTACCCTGGTTACGGTGTAACAATAGCTAATGCTTTGCGTCGCGTTATTTTGTCATCCCTTCCAGGAGGAGCTATAGTTGCTATTAAAATAAAAGGCGCTATGCACGAATTTTCAACTTTGCCTTATGTTAATGAAAATATTATTGATATTATTTTAAATATAAAAAATCTTCGTTTTACGGTTTATGAACCTGGCGTGTATGAATTATCACTAAAAGAGTCTGGGGCTAAAGAAGTTAAGGCAGGCAATATTAAAGTTCCAGCAGAAGTAGAAATAGTTGATAATGATTTGCCATTAGCCACCTTAACTGACGATAGAGCATCGCTTGATATGATTTTATATTTAGGATACGGGGTTGGTTATGAAATGTCTAATGAACATAAGGGTAATAATGATATAACAGGAGTTGGTGTTATAAAAATAGACAGCATATTTAGTCCTGTGCTTGCTGTAAATTATGTTGTTGAAAATATGCGCGTTGGAGATAAAACAGATTATAACAGAATAATATTAACTATTGAAACAAATGGCGTTGTCCCACCTGAAAAATGTTTATATAAAGGTCTTGATATTTTGATTGACAATTTTAATTCAATTAAAAAAGAAACTGACAGTTTATCTAATAAAAAACAAGGAGTTAAAACAAAAGAAAATAAGAAAGCATCTTCAGATAAAAAAGTAGTTTCTGATAAAAAAGAAAAAGCGTTTAATAATAAAATTGATGAAAATAAAGGAGTTTTTGTTATAGAAAAAACCAAAAATAAAGATAATAAAGAACAGGTAAGAGAATCTATATCTGAACTAAAACTTTCATTAAGAGTGGAGAATATTTTAAAAGATAATAAATTAGGAACAATTGATAAATTATCTAAATCAGATGAAGAAAAATTATCTAAAATAGATGGAATAGGCGATAAAGCTATTAAAGATATTCGTCGTAAATTAGGAAAATTCGGAATAATCCTTAAATAAATTTTAAAATGCGCAAAAGAGTAAAAGGAAAAATTTTATCCCGCACTAAATCTGTAAGAGAAGCATTATTGAATTCTTTAATGCGTTCTCTTATAATTCGCGAAAAAATCATTACTACAGAGGTAAAAGCAAAAGCGCTTCGTCCTAGGGTTGAACGTTTAATAACTCGTTTTAAAAAAGACAATAATATAAATATTATTAGGCATTTAAAAAAGCATTTAGACAATAAAACAGCGCAAAAAATGATTAAAGAAATAAGCCCTAAATATAAAGATAGAAAAGGAGGATATACAAGAATTATTAAACTTACTCCTCGCGAAAATGACCAAGCTAAAATGGCAATAATAGAGTTTGTGTAATAAAACAATGAACAAAGAACAAGGAATAATAACAATTGACGCGAAAAATAAAATATTAGGAAGAGTGGCTACTCAAATAGCTTCATTATTGCGTGGCAAGGATTTGGTGGATTTTGTTCCATATAAAATTCCAGAGCGTAAAATAATTATTGAAAACGCTGATAAAATTAAATTTAGCGGTCAAAAAACAGAGCAAAAAATATATTATAGACATACTGGATATCCTGGCGGAATAAAACAAGAAAAACTCGCGGATTTAATGAAACGAGATTATAAAGAGGTTATAAAAAGAGCGATTTATAGAATGTTACCAAATAATAAACTTCGCAAAAAAATGATGAATAATTTAATAATACAATAAAATAGATTAAAATCTTGTTTTATTCAATTATGAATAAAATAGATTAAAATCTTGTTTTATTCAATTATGAATAAAATAATTAAAACTAAAATTAAAACTAAAACTAAAACTAAAACAATAAAGACTGCGCTTAAAAAAACATCTTCTGTAAAGGTTAAATATTACGAGGGTATAGGCAGGCGCAAAAGCTCGATAGCTCGGGCGCGTATTTTTTTAACTGAAGAGAATAAATCAAATATAATTATTAATAATAAGCCATTAAAAGATTATTTGCCAACTATGAACCTACAGCGTATTGTAGAAGAGCCTTTAAATAAATTAAAATTAAAAGATAAATTTAATGTTGTTATTAAAATAATAGGAGGAGGAATTATGAGTCAAGCTCAGGCATCTTCTTTAGGCATAGCAAGAGCTCTTATTAAATACGATTCTAATTTAAAATCTATTCTTAAACTTCATCAATTAACAACAAGGGATTCAAGACAAAAAGAAAGAAAGCATATTGGAAAACACGGAGCGCGTCGAGGTCAACAATGGAGTAAGAGATAAGAAATAAAATTCTAATTTTGCTATCGCTCAATAAGAATTTGTTGAGAACCTTGCTTTTAATGATTACATTAAATATGAGATATTCATGGGTAGGTCTAAGTATATTTGGAATGTGGATTTTTATAGCTATTATTCTTAGCGTTAATAAAGATATTGACGCGACTTTTCTATATATAATGGGAACTATTGTAAGCGTTGTTTTATCAATATTTGGTTTTAGAAGTAGTAATTAGGTAAAAGCGCAAAACACAAATTATATAACACAAACATTTCAAAAATACAAATAAAAAGAGATTTTATATTTTGAGTTTTTTGTAATTTCTTTATTATGTTTTTACCCTTTCTAATTTTAGGAAGAATAGTTTCTATATTATTTATTGGTTTAAAATATTCTATTTTTATTAAAGAAGATAGAGAGGTAAAATTTAAATTAATTTTACAAAATTTAGGAGGCATTTTTGTAAAATTAGGGCAAATTTTAGCAATGCGCTTTGATATTTTGCCTTCAAAATACGCTTATTCTCTTTGGGATCTTTTTGACAAAGAATCTCCTTTATCAAATGAGGAGGTTTTTTATGTATTTAAGAGCGAAACAGGAAAAGACATAAAACAAGAGTTTGATTATTTAGAAGAAAAGCCAATTGCTGTTGCGTCATTTGCGCAAGTTTATAAAGCAATTCACAAAGGAGAACAAATAGTTATAAAAATTCAAAAACCCAATATTAAATACTATATTAAAGCTGATTTATTTTTTTTAAAATTTATAGCTTTTATTTTAGATACCTTGGGCGTATTAAAAGCAATCACAGTAAAAGAAGTTATTATTCAGTTAGAACATTGGTTAAAAGACGAGCTTGATTATAGAATTGAGGCTAATAACAATCAAATTATTTATAAGCATATTAAAGAAAAGCATAATCTTGAAAATGTGTTTTCCCCAAGAATTTATTGGAATTATGTTACTGAAAAAGTTTTGGTTCAGGAATTTATTAACGGATATTCAGTAAATGAACTTATTTTAGACATTGAAAAAAATAAAGAAAAAACAGAAAAATATTTAAAAGAAGAGAGCATTGATCTTAAAATAGTTGCAGAAGAGTTTTTAATTGATATTATGAGGCAGTATTTTGTTGATGGATTTTTTCAAGCGGACCCTCATCCTGCTAATTTATTTGTGCTTCCTAAAAACAAAATCGCTTGGATTGATTTTGGAATTATTGGGAGACCAGGGCATAAGCGAATTTGGCTTTTAAAATTTATAAAAGCGGCAATTGAACATGATCATATAAAAGAGGCTAAAAGTTTTGTAAATTTTGGCCATCAATTAATAGAGCGTCAAATAGAGCTTTTAAGAACAAGAGATGAAAAAAACTTTTTAGTTTATTCTAAAGTATTGGAATTTATTTCTGATAAATTAGCACAAGATTTTAAACCTATATTAGATGATTGGAATAACAGCGTAGGAAATAAAAATTTATTGATAAGCAAAAAAAGCTCTGCTGTATTTTTTTTAAAAGTAATAAAAGCAGCTGAAAAATATAAAATAAAATTACCAAAGGAAGTAATAGCTTTTATAAGAGCGCTTTTAATTATAGATATGGTTTGCTTAAAAATGTCTGATGAATTTAGCATGCCTAAAGCAATTAAAATGTTTTTTGAGAGATATAAACTGGATAAAATAGAAAAAGATGAAGAAAAACATTTTAAAGAAAAACAATATCTTTATGTTGCTTCTATTAACCCAATTAAAGAATTATCGCGAGAGCTTGAAGAAGAAGCGCGTTTAAAACAAGAAGAAGAATATTATGACGCTAATGAAAAGTTCAGAGATTTAGTATTAGTTTTAATAGATAAGCACCCTCAATTATATAAATTAATAAAAGACTTGTTATAATATTTAATTTATGATAAGATTATTAAATTATAAGAACCTCTAACAAATTCTAATTTTGCTATTGCTCAATAAGAATTTGTTGAGAACCTTGACTTCGTTAAGAACCTCACTAAAATTGTAATTATACGTTTAATTATTCGCTACATTGCTTTGCAATAACACTTCGTTCAATAACAATTTTAGGAGAACCTTGTTTTAAATATTAAATATGAAATATCCATGGATAGGTCTTACAATTATTGTAATATGGGGTTTAGCAGCTTATATTATATGGATAAGGCCAGAATCTGATATAACTATTATATTAAGCACAACAGTGATAGCTTCGTTATTTTTAGGTATATGGGGTTTTAAACCTCCAAAATAACTTTAAAAACTAATTTATGGTTTTAATATATATAACATGTAAAGACCAAGAAGAAGCAATTAAACTTGGTAAAATAGTTTTAGATCGCAAAATAGCGGCTTGTATAAATACTTGGCCTATAAAATCTATATCGCGCGATGGCAATGAAGAATTAAAAGAAATACAAGAAATAGTTTTACTTATAAAAACAGTAGAACAAAGAGTGCGACAAGTTGAGGAAGCAATAAGCGCAAATCATAGTTATAAAATCCCTTGCATCGCAACTATTTATACTGATAGAATAAATGTTGATTATAAGGAATGGTTAACTCGCCTTGTTTAAATATTTCAAATTATAATCATAACAAAAAACTTGCGCAATACGCAAGTTTTTTGTTATGATTAAGCAGGCTTATTGTGAGCAAAGCGAACAACAAGCTTTGCTTATTGTGAGCAAAGCGAACAACAAGCTTTGCTTATTGTGAGCAAAGCGAACAACAAGCTTTGCTTATTGTGAGCAAAGCGAACAACAAGCTTTGCTTATTGTGAGCAAAGCGAACAACAAGACGATTATTTGTTTAAAATTCGATTAAGCAGGCTTATAAGCCGGATTCTGTATCTTATAAAATAAGTGAATATTTCATAAAACGCTAATAATTTATCTAAGCTCCCAAATCTCACTTTAATTAATTTTTTTCATTAGTTAAAAGTGGTAGGGGATTGCACCAGGCAGGGTTTACCTCTTTTCACTCTTTCCCAATGCGAAACATTGGGCAGACATAGTTTCTGTGGCACTTTCTTCCCTCGATTCTTCCAAATTAAATTTTAGATTGCTCCAAAAAGAAATTCAGATTACACCTGACTGGATTTCCCAGTTGCCGCGCATAGGTGTCCGGACTTTCCTCTATTTTTTAGCTACAAAGTAGCGAATAATAGTAATTAGCCAACCCGCTCAATCTATATTAGAATACAATGAAAAATAATAAAAGTCAATATTTTACTGTAAAAAGAATAATAGATATTGCGTTATCAAGCATTTTTTTATTGATAGCTATACCTTTTTTTATTATTATTCCATTTTTAATTAAAATAGACTCGCAAGGCAAAGTTTTTATCATACAAAAAAGGATTGGATTTAAGGGAAAGGAATTTTATATTTACAAATTTCGCACTATGAAAAAATATGTTGATTTATATAAAATATCTCCAACTAATAATTTCGATTCCCGCATAACAAAATTTGGCAGATTTCTTAGACGTACGTCATTAGATGAAATCCCCCAGCTATACAATGTTTTAAAAGGTGAAATGAGTTTAGTTGGACCAAGACCGGAAATGCCTTTTATAGTTCTAAAATATTCTAATAATGAAAAAAAAAGATTATCAGTTAAACCAGGTCTTACTGGTTTATGGCAAATTAAAGCTCGCAAAGATATTCCTTTATATAAAAATTTAGATTATGATTTTGAATATATAAATAATCAATCCGTATTATTTGATTTAAAAATACTTTTAAAAACCATTCCAGCGCTAATAAAAGGAAAAAATTAAATTAACAGAATTTCGCTGTCATAGCAAGATGTTGAAAGTTTATTTTATTTATGCTATTTTAATATTAAATAGGAGGAGTCTAAATAAAATTGTAATTATACGCTTAACGAAGTCAAGGTTCTCAACAAATTCTTATTGAGCGATAGCAAAATTAGAATTTGTTAGAGGTTCTTAATTATTCGCTACATTGCTTTGCAATAACACTTCGTTCAACAACAACTTTAAGAGAATTTTATTTTTAAAATATTAAATATGAAAGAACAAAGTTTTGTTATAAAAGGAGGATATCATTTAAAAGGAGAAATTGACGTGCGAGGCTCTAAAAACGCTGCTTTGCCAATTTTAGCAGCAACAATTTTATCAGAGGAACCAAGTATTATAGAAAATATTCCTTTAATAGAGGATGTTTTTACTATGATTGAAATTTTAAAGAGTATGGGAGCTTACGTGGATTGGATTGGAAAAAGATCAGTTAAAATTGACACTAAAAATTTAGATCCAACAAAAATAGATTATAATTTAGTAAGCAAGGCGCGAGGCTCAATACTTTTTATTGGACCAATACTTGCTCGTTTTAAAAAATTTACAACTAAAAGACCTGGAGGATGCGATATTGGATCGCGACCGATTGACGCACACTTTAACGCATTTAAATCACTCGGAGTTAAAATAAAAGAAAGTAACAGTAAATATATTTTTGAAGCAGGGGAAGTTAAAAATACAATAGTAGTTTTAGATGAATTTTCTCCAACAGCAACGGAAAATATTTTAATGTTTTGCGCTTTAAATATAAAAGAAATAATACTAGATTTATCTGCTACAGAACCACATATTGATGATTTAAGCATTTTCTTGCGGAAAATGGGAGTAGAAATATCAGATATTTATTCTCATAGTATAAAAATTAAAGGCGCGAAAAAATTAAAAAGCGCTTGTCATAAAATAATCCCAGATTATATAGAAATAGGAACTCTTATATCGCTTGCCGCCTCAACTAAAAGTAAAATTACAATAAAAAATATTATACCAGGGCATTTGCTTCCTATTTTAGCAATGGCTAAAAGATTTGGAATTATATTTGAATTAAAAAAAAATAGTTTAAAAATTTTAGCTTCTAATAAACTTAGAGCTGTTTCTAAGATTGTAGCTCTTCCATATCCTGGATTTCCATCTGATCTTCAAGCTCCATTTGGCGTTTTAGCAACGCAAGCAGAAGGCACAACTTTAATTCAAGATCCTTTATATGACGGAAGATTTAAATATATCAATGAATTAAATAAAATGGGTGGGAATGGCATTATTATGGATTCGCACCGCGCTTTAATTATTGGACCAACTCCTTTGTATGGTAATACAATAGAATCTTTTGATTTGCGCTCTGGAGCAACTTTAATTATAGCTGGTCTTTTAGCAAAAGGTGAAACAATAATTAATAACGCTTATCAAGTTGACAGAGGATATGAAAAAATAGATGAAAGACTTCTAAAACTTGGAGCGAAAATAAAAAGAATTTAAGAATATATATCTTAAATTATACTTTTCAACATATGTTTACTCGTCGCATTGGTATTGATCTTGGCACTTCCAATATTTTAGTTTTTGTTCCGCAAAAAGGAATAGTTATAAATGAGCCGTCAGTTATAGCAATAGAAAAAAAAACCGGCAAAATTATATCAGTTGGGGAGAATGCAAAACAAATGATTGGCAGAGCGCCAGAAAATATAAATATTCAACGCCCTTTAAAAAGAGGCGTTATTGCTGATTATCAAGTTACTGAAGCAATGATAAAATATTTTATAAATAAAGTGGGAGCGTCTTTATTTTTTAAGCCTGAAATAATAATTTCTGCGCCAGCTGGAATTACTTCAGCTGAGAAAAGAGCTGTTATTAAAGCAGTTATTCAAGGAGGAGCCAAAAGGGTTTGGACTGTTCAAGAATCAATATTAGCAGCGCTTGGAGCAGGATTGCCTATTAAAGAACCTTCTGGAAATATGGTTGTTGACATTGGAGGAGGAAAAACAGAAATAGGAGTTATATCTTTAGGGGGTTTAGTTGAATTTGAATTAGTGCCAACTGGCGGAGATGATTTTGATAATGCTATTTTAGATTACATACGTCGCACATATAATATGGATATTGGAAGCAGAACAGCGGAAATTATAAAGATACGAATTGGTTCAGCCTTAAAAAAAGACGAAGAACAAGAAGATAATTTAACTGTTAGAGGCAATGATTTGGTCAGCGGAATGCCAAGAATTATCACTGTTAAAACTAATGAAATTACAGAAGCTATTGGTTCTTCTCTTGATAATATTATTTCTGGAATTAAACGAGTGCTAAGAAGAACAAAACCTGAAATATCCTCAGATATTATAGAAAAAGGAATAGTGATAACTGGCGGGGGAGCTATGCTCTCTGATATAAATAATTTAATTCATAAAATCGTGAATATACCAGCTTATATTGCTCAAGATCCTTTGCTTTGCACTATAAAAGGAACAGGAATTGCTTTAGAAGCTTTACAAGATTTTAAAAATTCTTAAAATAATATAATTAGAAAATTTGTAATTTATTTTCCAATGATAGCTATTTCCGCTAAATCAGCTTTTATTAAAAATCGCACTGGCCTTGAAGAATACTCTTATCAATTGATAAAGAGCATTATTAAATTATCTAGACGTAATAATACCCTTAAAGACATTATTTTTTATTCTAACAAATGGCCTGAATGGGAAAATGATTTTGATGATATTAATATTGAAGTTTTGAGATCAAGGTATTTATGGTCGCAAGGAAGATTAGCTTGGAAAATATTTTGGGATAAACCTGATATATTTTTTAATCCAGAACATATATTGCCAATATCATCTCCAGATAAAAGTATTATAACAGTTCATGATTTAGCTTATGAACACTTGCCAATTTATTACACTAAAAAACATCAAAGATATTTAAGATTTATAACTAAAAGCGCTGTTAAGCGCGCTAAAAAAATTATTGCTGTATCTCAAAATACAGCAGATGATTTAATAAATTTATATGATGTGCCGAGCCGTAAAATTAAAGTAATTTATCACGGGCTTCCTTTGATTAATTCCACAGATGAACAAATAAAAGATGATATAGCAATTCATAATTTAACAGGAATTTATATATTATATATAGGAAGAATAGAGCTTAAAAAGAATATAATTAATTTAATCAGAGGGTTTGAATCATTTAAGCAAAAACATAAAAAAAGCCAATTAAAATTAATTTTAGTCGGTGGACAAGGTTTTGGTTATCAAAAAATAAAAGAACAAATTAAACTTTCTGATTATTTTAAAGATATTATTGAATTAGGTTATGTTGATGAAGAAACTAAATTCACTTTATTAAAACGCGCTAAAGCATTAATCCTACCTTCATTTTATGAAGGTTTTGGAATGCCAGTTATTGAAGCGCAAAGTTTTGGCGCTCCAGTTATAGCTTCAAATGTTTCAAGTTTGCCTGAAATAACATCTGGTAGCGCTATTTTAGTTAATCCTCATAATGCTGAAGGCATAGGAGAGGCAATTTACAATATTATATATAATTCTAAAATAAGAAAATTTTTAATACAAAAAGGATATATTAACGCTAAAAAATTTTCATGGGAAAAAACAGCCAAAGAAACATTAGACTTAATTCTAAGCTTAAAGTAGCTCTCGTTGTTGATTTTTTAATGTATTTAGGCGGAGCAGAACAAGTTTTAAAAGAAATTTGCGAATTATTTCCAAATGCGCCTATTTTTGTTCTCTTTTATGATAAAAAATTTGTCTCTAAATATTTTCCTAAATCGTTCATAGTTGCATCTTTTATTCAGTATATAAAATTCTTGCGCAGATTTTTAATGCCTTTATTTCCAAGCGCGATTGAAAATTTTAATTTAGATAATTATGATTTAGTTATATCATCAGGCGTTTGGTCAAAAGGAATAATAACTAAGCCTAAAACTTTTCATATTGATTATTGCCATTCCCCAAGTCGTTTTTTATGGGAAGATAGTAAAGATTATATTTACAAGAATACGTTTTTTGGTTTCAGAGCTTTAACTAAAATTTTATTTCATTTTTTACGTATTTGGGATTTTGAGGCTTCTAAAAGACCGGATATTATAATATCAAATTCGTTTTACACGCAAAAAAGAATAAAAAAATATTACAAACGAGATAGTCAAGTTATATACCCTGAATTACAAAACACAAGTTACAAAACACAAGTTACAAAACACAAGTTACAAAATTATTTCCTTATTGTTTCAAGATTGCAATATTATAAAAATATAGAACTGGCGATTAAAATATTTAATAAATTAGGATTGCTTTTAATTATAGCAGGAGAAGGAAGAAATAAAAAAAGATTGAGAAAATTGGCCAAAAACAATATTAAATTTTTAGGTTTTGTAAGCGAACAAGAACTAATGGCTTTATATAAAAACGCTATCGCGTTAATTTTGCCTTGTATTGAGGATTTTGGTTTAGCTCCTGTAGAAGCAATGAGTTTAGGCACCCCATCATTATGTTTTAAAGGCGGGGGCGCTATTGAATACATTAAGCCTGGTTTAAATGGCGAGTTATTTGAAAATAATAATTTAGAACAAGGAGTTAAAAAAATATTAAACGCAAAATATAATAAAAAAGATATAATAAATTCCGTGCAAAAATTTAAGCAAGGAAATTTTAAAAAACAATTAACAACTTTAATAAATAATTTTTAACTAAAGATAAATTAAATTCAGCTTTTATTAAGGCCAATAATGGATAATATGTTAGCATTTTCAATATTTTGTAATTTTTTTATTCTAAATCTTTAGCAGTTAGCTCTATTTTGTCACCTGATTTTAGTTCGTCTTTTAAGAATTTATCAGCGAGCAGGGTTTCTATTTTATCTTGCATTACTCTTTTCATTGGACGCGCTCCGTATTTAGGATTATAACCATCTTCAGATAAAAATGTTTTTAGACTATCATTTACTATAAAATCAATATTATGCTCTTTTTGCAATCTTTCAGCAAGGTCATTTAATAAAAGTTCGGCGATTTGTTTTAATTCTTTTTTATTAAGAGTTTTAAATGTAACTATTGCGTCAAAACGATTAAGGAATTCAGGTCTGAATATATTGTTTTTTTGCAAATATTCAAGCAGTTCTTTTTCAAATTCTTTTGAGCCTACTTTTTCAATATTTTCTTGTATTAAATTAGCTCCAGCGTTAGATGTTCCAATAATAATTATGTGGCGAAAGTTTATTTTAGAACCTTTTGTGTTAGTCATTATCCCTTCGTCTAAAATACTTAAAAATAAGTTTAAAATTTTTGAATTAGCTTTTTCTAATTCGTCTAATAAAAGTATTGTGTAAGGATTTTGCTTTACCTCTTGAGAAAGATTATCCATTAAGCGCGTGGTATCGTCATTTTTAGCGTATTCAGACATATCAAAGCGAATCATATTTTTTTGCCCAAAATAAACCCCAGCCAATGTTTTTGCTGTAGTTGTTTTGCCAACGCCTGTTGCGCCTAAAAATAAGAATGTTCCAATCGGGCGATCATTTGATCTAATTTTAAATCGCGCACGCTTTAGAGCGTTAACAATTGCTTTAACTGCCTCTACTTGTCCTATTATTTTTTTATTAAATGTTTCTTCTAAATTTAACAGTTTTTCTTTTTCATCTTGTTTTAAGGCGCCCAATGGAATACCTGTTTTTTTCGATGTTAGTTCTATTAGGTCGTTTATTTCTAAGATTTTTTTATTTTTGCTATTTATAAAAGACACAGCTTCGTATAAAAAATCAATATCTTTTTTAGGATGAAGAATTTCCATAGAAGAAAATATGTCTGATAGTTCAATTATTTTATTTAGAGATTGATAAGGAATAAATACGCTTTCATTTTTTTCAATATTTAGAACAAGTTCTTGAAGCATTGTTATTGTATTTTGTTTTGAACGTTCTTTAATAGTCACCTTGCCTAATTCTCCTATAATATCGTTACGGTTAATTTTTGATAAAAACCCGGGAGTTGTTGTTGCTATTACTTGCGAGCGATTGGATTTTAAAAAAGAAAATAAAATATCAGCTATTTCTGTAAAATTTGTATCAAGCATACTGTGTATATTTTCAATAGCAAGAACTATATTGCCAGCGTAAAGAGCTTCATTAAAAACAGCCTCTAATCGCAAACGTAAATCCCCAGAATTATTAATTCCAGAAAGCATTGCATTTATGTCAAGCCATAAAAATCTTTTAAACGATAAACAAGGCAGAGATTTCCCGGTTTCAATTAACCTTTCTATACCTATTAAAACTAAATTTTTTCCAATACCTTCTTCTCCAACCAATAAAACATTGTTTCTTCCATTTTGAGCTAAAATCCGCTCCACTCCTTCAATTTCTGTTTTATATTGAGAAAAAAGCGTATGATCGTCAATCTCGTAATTTTCTATTTTTACTTCTTTAGAAAATTTGTCTAATATTGGAGTATAAGCAAAAGCCCAGCTCATTCCAATTGGAGTGATGCGGTCTAAAAATTCTTTTTTCCAAAATCGCGAACGCAATTTTTGTTCATAATAATGTTCTTTATACCATTCTTTTAAATATTCTATGTCTTTTAAAGTTAAACCTGTTGCTTTTAACAAATTTTTATCTTGGTAGTCAAAACCAATTCTTTTTTTAACATATTTTACTGATTTTAATTCTAATGAAATTTGTTTTCTTGTTTGAAATACAAAAAATAGAACTATTATTAAGAACAACACCAAAGTTACTGATATTAATGTTGTATCGTATAATAAAATACCTTTATATAATTCGTATATTAATATGATTATTAAAAATAACCATATTAATTCTATTGCGATTCCTATAAAAAATACTATTATCGCGCAAATTAGTCCAGATATAATAGTAATGCTTCGCGCGATCATTCCTATTATTGTTCCTATAAGAAAATTTGTTAGTTTAAAGAAAAATATTTTAACGCGATTATTGATTGCTATGCGAATAGAAATTAAACGCCAAGGACGAAAAAAAGTTTGTAAATGATATCTAATTCCAAAGAAATCTAAGGTAAAAATAAAAAAATTTAACCAAACCTTAATAAGATTTATATGCGTTTCATACAAGTACCATTTTATAAAGCGAAAAAAGACCATAATATTAAATTAAGATTACCATTGACAAAGTAGTTTGTAAAGTATACACTTTACATACGAGTATTGTATGTACTTTGAAAATTTAATATTGCTTGTTGAATTTTGCATATTCAACAGCATCAGTTTTAAAAGGTGAACCCTGTACTATTCTATAATGTTTTTTTTGTTGTAAGTTTTTGCATTTTAACTAATAAATTTACTTTTCATTTTGAGAGTTTGATCCTGGCTCAGGATGAACGCTGGCGGTGTGGATAAGGCATGCAAGTCGAGCGCCCCTCACCAATTTTGCTCAATCAGATTATTTGTTAATAAAATAAGGTTCCAAGTTATTTTAACTAAATAAATATTTGATTGGTTAAAGGTGGTGTGGGGAGCGGCGAACGGGTTAGTAACACATGGATACGTACCATTGAGATGGGAATAACTTAGAGAAATTTAAGCTAATACCCAATAGACTGTTAATCTTTTTGATTGACAGTAAAGGTTTAGAGCAATCTAAACTGCTCAGTGACCGGTCTGTGTCCTATCAGCTTGTTGGTAAGGTAATGGCTTACCAAGGCTATGACGGGTAGGGGGTGTGAGAGCACGACCCCCAACATCGGCATTGAGAAACTGGCCGAACTCCTACGGGAGGCTGCAGTCGAGAATCTTCGACAATGCGCGAAAGCGTGATCGAGCGACACCGCGTGCAGGATGAAGCCCTAAGGGGTGTAAACTGCTTTTAACTGGGAAGAAGTACCATTCCTCACTTTGTTTGAAACGCGATTGTAAATCGCGCTGCGAACAATAGCGAGGAGTGGTATTGACGGTACCAGTGGAATAAGGGGCTACTAATCTCGTGCCAGCAGTAGCGGTAATACGAGAGCCCCAAGCGTTATCCGGATTTATTGGGCGTAAAGCGTTTGTAGGCGGCAAAGTGTGTCCTTAATTAAAGACTTTAGCTCAACTAAAGAAATGTTAAGGAAACTACTTGGCTTGAGAATGTGAGAGGTCAGTGGAACATAAGGAGGAGGGATGAAATCCGTTGATACCTTATGGAACGCCAAAGGCGAAGGCAGCTGACTGGCGCATTTCTGACGCTGAGAAACGAAAGCTAGGGGAGCGAAACGGATTAGATACCCGTGTAGTCCTAGCCGTAAACGATGATCACTAGCTGTTTTAAGTATCGACCCTTAAGGTGGCAAAGCTAACGCATTAAGTGATCCGCCTGGGAAGTACGGCCGCAAGGCTAAAACTCAAAGGAATAGACGGGGACCTATACAACCGGTGGAGCGTCTGGTTTAATTCGATCCTAAACGAAGAACCTTACCGAGGCTTGACATGCTTTAGGAAAGTTTTTGGAAACAAAAGCCTTTCGCAAGAACCTTTAGCACAGGTGCTGCACGGCTGTCGTCAGTTCGTGCTTTGAAGTGTTCCGTTAAGTCGGGTAACGAACGCAACCCCTGTTATGTGTTACAAGTATCACATAAGACCGCCCACGACTTTGCGCATTAACGCAAAGAAAATTATAAATTTCTTTGCAAATTAAATGAGTAAAGCCGTGGGAGGAAGGAGGGGATGACGTCAAGTCAGCGTGGCCTTTATGCCTCGGGCTACACAGGCGCTACAATGGCTAATACAAAGGGGAGCTAAATCGCAAGGTGGAGCAAATCCTATTAAAGTTAGCCTTAGTTCGGATTGAGGGCTGAAATTCGCCCTCATGAAGCTGGAATCGGTAGTAATCGCGAGTCAGCCATATCGCGGTGAATACGTTCTTAGGTCTTGTACTCACCGCCCGTCAAATCAAGAAAGGTGGGAATGCTGGAAATCCCAACTTTGGTTGGGATTAAAGTAGGCTCATTGATCGGGGTTAAGTCGTAACAAGGTATCGCTAGGGGAATCTGGCGATGGATCACCTCCTTTCTTTAGAAATTTTTTCTAAAGATTATGTCGGTGTTTAGTTTTTTAGTGTTTTAGCTTGTGGCTTATTAGGGAGTTTTCCCTAAAAAGCTAAAAAGCTAAAGCCTAAGAAGCTAAATAAGTACAGGGTTCGCTTTTTCAAACTGAAATTTACAAAAACAGTCAGTATTAGATGGCTGTTTTTGTATTGTAAATTTTTTCTATTGTGGTAAAATTAAAAGATTATTAGATTGTTTGAAAAAATAATCTAAATATTTTTTATGTATGATTTAATTATTGTTGGCGCGTCTGCTGCTGGATGCGCCGCATCTATTTACGCAGCAAGAAGAAACTTAAATTTTAAAATTATTTCCAAGGATATTGGAGGAGAAGTTTTAATATCAGGAGATATAGAAAATTATCTTGGTTTTTCGCGTATTAATGGAATTGAATTAGTTGTAAAATTTAAAAAGCATTTGAAATTTTATGGAATTGAGGTAGAAGAAAAGGAAGTTAAAAAAATAACAATGAACAATGAACAACGAATAATGGGAAATGTTTTTACAGTTATTACAAAAGATAATGAATATCAAGCAAAAAGCATTATTTTAGCTACTGGAGCTCATCCAAGAAAATTAGATGTAAAAGGAGAACAAGAATTTTATGGAAAAGGTATAACTTATTGCACTGTTTGCGACGGGCCTTTGTTTAAAGATAAAGTAACAGCAACAATTGGCGGAGGAAATTCCGGACTTGAATCGGCTTTAATGATGGAGGGAATAGCGAAAAAAGTTTATTTATTGGAATTTGGAGATAAATTAAAGGGCGATGATATTTTAATTGAAAAAGCGAAAAAATCAAATAAGATTGAAATTATAACCAACGCTAAAACAATGGAAATTAAAGGCGATATAATGGTTAATTCTTTAAAATACGCAGATACAAAAACAGGGGAGTCGCGAGAAATTCTCGTTCAAGGCGTAATGATTCATATTGGTTTAATTCCTAATAGCGATATTGCTCCAAATGATGTTCTAAAAAATGAATTTAATGAAGTTTTAGTTGACTGTAATGCAAAAACTAATATAAATGGTTTTTTCGCCGCAGGAGATATCACAGCAATACCTTATAAACAAATAGGCATAGCAGGGGGGCAAGGAGTAATCTCTGCTTTAAGCGTTGTAGAATACCTTAACAAGTTAAAAGTTTAAACTTTTAAATACTTATTAATAAAAATGTTTTCTAATCTACAAAATTTATTACACGGGGAAATAAAAAAAGATGAAGAAACTCTTTCCCATTATTCCTCTGATGGTTCAATTTTTAAGATTAAGCCACAAGGAGTTATCTTTCCAAAAGATTGGGAAGATATTTTTAATTTAATTAAATTTGTAAATAATGAAAATAAATCTGGCAATCGTTTATCTATAACAGCGCGAGGCAAAGGAACTGATTTAACAGGAGCTCCTTTATCTGATAGTTTAATAGTTCGTTTTCCTGGATACTTAGATAAGATATTGGAAATTGGAGATAATTTCGTTCGCGTTGAACCTGGCGTTGTATATGGCGATTTACAGAAAGAATTGGATAAACATGGAAAAACAATTCCAGTTAATCCAGCATCATCGGCTTTTTGCAGTGTTGGAGGTATGGTTGCTAATAATTCCGGAGGAACAAAATCAGTTAAATATGGAGAAACAAGAGATTACGTTCTTAGTTTAAAAGTGATACTTGCAGATGGAAGCGAAATAAATACAAAGAACAATGAACAGCGAGCAATAAATAATAGATTAAAAGAACTAATAGAAAATAATAAAGAATTGATTGAAAAATCGCGTCCTAATACTACTAAAAACGCTTCTGGGTATTACCTTTGGAATTACAAAGGACAAACATTAGTAAATTCGGATTTAACGCAATTGTTTATAGGCTCTGAAGGCACGCTTGGAATTATAAAAGAAATTACTTTTAAAACAGTTAAAAAACCTTTGCATGACGGTGTTTTATTGGGATATTTTAATGATTTAGCGCGCGCAGGAGAAGCAGTTATAAGGTTATTAAAACATAATCCTTCAGCTCTTGAAATGGTTGATAAAAACATTATTGATATTATTTCTAAGCTTTTACCAGAACTCGTTGTTGATTTGCCAAAACCAGCGCCTAGGATAATTTTGTACGCTGAATTTGACGGTTTTAGTGAAAACGAGGTTAAAAATAAGATTGAAAATGCGAAAACCATAATGGAAGATTTAGCTGACGAGTATCATAGCGCTTTGGAAAAAGAAGAAAAAGAGAGATTATGGAGTATTCGCTTAAAATCTGCGAGTGTTATTGAACATACTAAATCCAGTAAAAAAGCAATACCTTTTGTTGACGACGGTACAGTTGCGCCAGAACACCTATCAGAATATATTGAAAATATAAATAAAATTTTAGAAAGTTACGGCGTTTCATTTGCTGTATGGGGGCACGCTGGTAACGCGAATCTACATTTTAGCCCTTTGATTGATTTAGGAGATAGGGCACAAAAAGCATTAGTGCCAAAAATCGCGCATGATTTTTATGATGTAATTGGAAAAATGAAAGGCACTGCGTCAGGCGAACATGGAGACGGAATATCGTGCGCTCCATTTTTAGATTTGACCTATGGCAAGAAAATGGTAGAATTGTTTAAGGAAGTTAAACAAATTTTTGACACGCAAAATATTTTTAATCCTATTTGTAAAACAAATGTAACAATAGAGCAGTATAAAAAATTTATGCGAAATGATTATAATGTTTATAGAAAGTAAAAGAACTTCTAACTATTTTAACTTTGTTAAAAAACATATATGAATAAAAAAATAAGAATCGCGATAAACGGATTTGGCAGAATAGGGAGAATATTTTTTAGGCAAGCAATGCAAAATCAAAATTTTGAAATTGTTGCTATAAATGATTTAGGCGAAAAAGATAACCTCCTTTATTTGCTTAAATATGATAGCGTGTATGGTAAATTTGAAGGAAGCGTTGATAGAATAGAATTTTTACAAGAGAAAGATCCTTTGAAATTGCCATGGAAGAAAATGAATATTGATGTTGTTGTTGAAAGTACTGGTGTATTCAGAGATTATAATAGCGCAAGCGCGCATTTAAAGGCCGGAGCTAAAAGAGTTGTTATTACTTCTCCTGCTAAAGACGATGGCAAAACAAAAACTGCTACTCCTAATGTTGGAATGGAATTTTTAAAACAAGGGAAAATTAGTTCTAATGCTTCTTGCACAACTAATTCAGTTACGCCGCTTATTACTGTAATAATGAAGAGCATTGGCATTGAAAAAGCTATGTTAACAACTGTTCACGGATATACAGCAACGCAGGGAATAGTAGATATGGCAAGTAAGTCTGATTTTCGCAAAGGACGCGCAGCAGGTCAAAATATTATCCCATCAAGCACAGGAGCAGCTACTGCAACAGCAAAAGCAATTCCAGAAATGAAAGGCATTTTAAACGGTATTGCTATGCGAGTGCCTGTTGTTTGTGGGTCCATCACGATTTTAACTTTTGTTTCCAAGCGAAAAACAACAAGAGAAGAAGTAAATAATATTTTTAAAGATGAAGCGAATAAAAAAGAATGGCAAGGAATTTTAACTGTAACAGAAGAGCCTTTAGTTTCTACTGATATATTAGGCAATCCACATGGCGCTATTGTTGATTTGGATTTAACGCGAGTTTCAGATGGAGATTTAGTTAAGGTGTGTGCTTGGTATGATAATGAATGGGGATATTGCTCAATGCTTGCGAAACATATAGAGAGTTTAAAAAATTTATTGTAATTTAATATGGTATACTTAGGTTCTGATCATCGCGGTTTTAAATTAAAAGAAGAATTAGAAACTTATTTAAAAAGTCAGAATATTTCATATCAAGATTTATGCGCTTGCGAGTATGATAAAAAAGATAGTTATACGGAATTTGCTAAAAATGTAGCGAACGCGGTATTAAAAAATAAAAAAAGCAAAGGTATTCTTATTTGCGGTTCTGGAGTTGGAGTTTCTGTTGTTGCGAATAGATTTAAAGGCATTAGGGCAGGGCTATTTTTTAATAAAGAGCAGACAATAGAAGCTGTAGAGCATGATTATGTTAATATAGCCGCGCTTCCAGCGGATTATTTAAGTATAGATAAGGCAATAGAAATTATAAAAGCGTTTTTAGAAACAAACCCAGTTAATGAAGAAAAATACATTAAAAGAATTAAAAGCATTGATAAAGATATAGTATAGATATAAATATTTAATGCTTGGAATAGAATAAAGAATTTTATATTTACAAAATTGATGAAACCATCAAGGGTAGAGTAAATAAAATCGTCATGTTTACTTCCAACGATGAAAAAGATGATGGAAAAGAAAGTTTGAAAATTTTTCATAATGCCCTTGGCGGTGAAATAATTAATCTTCAAAATCACGGGCATTATTGTTCATGGAATATGGGAACCGAGGAGTTTCCAGAATTATTGGAAAAGATTTTGCAATAAGATTTAAGGGTAGCTATTCGCATAAATAAGGACGGGTAAATACGGACATCGCACAACACGGCATATCCGGTTCAGAAATTTTGCGCAATCATAGCTTAAGGTATGCAAAATTTTCTCACCCAAATTGCATTGACGAAAACGGTTTATTTATAATTTTTTCTAGGGTATAATCAATTTACTATGCAGAAACCATTTTATGAAAAACCGAGATTCAAACTATACCAAGCAGATTGTTTGGAACTTTTAAATTCTTTGCCTGAAAACTCAGTAGATATGATTTTTGCGGATCCGCCCTATTTTTTATCTAGTGGTAGCTTCACTTGCCAAAACGGAAAAATGGTTAGCGTAAAAAAAGGAGATTGGGACTTAACTAATGGAACGAAAAAGAACTTTGAATTTCATAATGAGTGGATAAAAGCATGTCGGCGAGTTTTAAAGCCAAACGGAACAATTTGGATTAGCGGAACTTATCACTCAATTTATCAATGCGGTTTTGCTTTAGAAATAAACAAATATCATTTTCTAAATGATATTGCATGGTTTAAACCAAACGCTTCACCAAATTTGTCATGTCGATTTTTTACAGCCAGTCATGAAACTTTTCTTTGGGCGAGAAAGGAAATTTTAAGGTTTATTAAAATAAAATATGCGTTTAAATTTCAACACGGCTTTAGCTACTCAATATAAAAGCCAATCTCAAGTAATAAGAGTGATGACTGAGGATTGGGTAAAAAATGAAATTTTTTGTCCGAATTGCGGTAATTTTGTTAATGATTTTAAAAATAATAGTCCCGTAGCAGATTTTTATTGTGAAAATTGCCGCGAAGAATATGAGCTGAAAAGCAAAAAGGATGAAATGGGTAAAAAAATTGTTGATGGAGCTTACGGTAAAATGATTGAAAGATTAAACAGCACAAATAATCCAAGTTTTTTCTTTTTAAATTACGATTTGCAAAATTATAAAGTTCAAAATTTTGTAGTTATTCCAAAGCATTTCTTTGTTCCAGAAATCATTGAAAAAAGGAAACCTCTATCAGAGAGGGCAAGGCGAGCAGGTTGGATTGGATGTAATATTTTACTTCAAGACATACCACAGAGCGGAAAAATATTTTATATAAAAAATGGAAAGCCCGAAGACAAGGAATATATTTTAAGGGATTGGAAAAAAACTTTATTTTTACGAGAATCAAGCGGAGTTGATTTGAGAGGTTGGATTTTGGATGTAATGAGTTGTATCGATAAACTAAATAAAAAAGAGTTCACGCTTGATGAAGTTTATGGTTTTGAAAACATTTTATATCAAAAACATCCTGACAATAAACATATTAAAGATAAGATTAGGCAGCAACTACAATTCTTGAGAAATAAGAGATATTTGGAATTTTTAGATAGAGGAAAATATCGATTAACTTAAAACTATGGAAATTAATATCAGCCCATCGTTGGCAAAAATTATTTTGAAAATAAATCCATTTACTAAAATAAAAGTAATGTGTCGCGGATATAGCGAAGACTTAAAAAATTTTACAGAGCTTGTATGGCAAGATGATAAAAATTTTGATTTTTATGATAACAAAACTTATCCGCAATTTCAGATTTGGTTTACATGATTTTATCAGAGCTAAACTTATCAAAGAAGGTTTTAGCGCATTAACTGGCAAGGACGGAAAATGGATACAAGCGAGAACAAAAGGAACTGGCGGAATAAATCCCAGAACTGGAAAACGCCGTCCAATTACTCGTGCGTTCTATGCAAGAACAAGTTTAGTTAAAAAGATTTTTGAAATAGCAAGTTAAAACATATGAAGTTAGATAGAATATTCATCGGAATTGTATTTATAATTTTTGCAACAATTTTTATAAGTAAAGAAGCATATACTTATGCAATTTTATTTTTACTATCACTTTTAATCTTACCTAAATTAGACGTATTAACTGATTTTGTTTTTAGTTTTAAAGATGGAATAAAAGCAAAGTTTGAAACACCAAAAGAAAAAATTGAAGAAGATATAAAAGAAAACGATCAAAAAGTTACAAAACAAAATTTTCTTAAATTTAAAAATATAGAATCGCAGATTCTTGAGAATCAACAAAAAAAATATAATGCCGAGATGAAAACACTAGTCCATTTTATGTATGGACAACCAGATAAGCCAGAGTTTATGTATACACCTGACGGAAGTCTGCAAACAGATGACGCTCTATACTTTTTTGAGATAAAGTATGTTTTAAAGCCAGAATTTGCTGAAAATATTATTAAACAAACTACTAAATATCTTAAAACTATTTATGATACATTTTCTCCAAGCATGGGCAAAGACAAAAAATTGATTATAAAATTACTTCTTGCCAGTGGACAAGAAATTGATACTTCAAAATTTAGTGTGCCGACTGGTATTAAATTGGAATTTATTAAAATATAATAAGGAGTTTTTGATTTTGGGCATTCACCCCTTACCCCTCTGCCCAAAATCAAAAACAAAAAAACTTATTTATAATTTAGAATAAAAAGCAAATTTAAAAAAAGAAAAAAAGAAAGAATTTTACATCACATAACAAGGCATATCCGGTTCAAGAATTTTTCATCAATTATATTTTATAAGGAGTAAAAAATTCTCTCACCCAAATTTGCTTTCGTTACACTCAAGCAAACTTCGGATATGCCGAAACGTTATGTGAAATAGCCAGAAATTTGTACCTCGGAGGTCAGACCTCCGACAGTTGAAAAATTTTAAATATCACTAAATTTTTAATGATTCAATTTTCAAACGAAAAACCAATTGAAAATTTTAGACTTAGAATTTATTAAGAGGTTCTAATCTTTATGCAAGTTTACCCTTCTATATTAGTACAAAATTTTGAAGAACTTGAAATTAAAATAAATTTAGTTCGTAGTTTAGTTAATACTATACATTTAGATATAATGGATGGTGTTTTTGTTAATAATAAAACAATTTACGATGTAGATAAAATAAATAGCTTTGATTGGGGCGTGGATTACGAGCTTCATTTAATGATAAAGGAAAAAGAAATTGAAAAATGGCTTAATACAAGCGCAAAAAGAATTATTTTTCACTATGAAAGTGTTAGCGTTACAGTAAATAGTTTGCGGAAGTGCCAAGAAGTAATTAAAAAAATAAAAGAAAAAAGCAAAGAAGTTGGTATTGCGGTTAATATGGAAACAGATATTGAAAGTATCTTTCCGTTTTTGAACGAAATTGATTTAGTTCTTATAATGAGTGTTAATCCAGGGTATAGCGGGCAGAAATTTATTTTAGAAATATTAGAAAAAGTAAAAAAATTGCTTGCTAATGGCTTTAAAGGTATAATTGAGATTGACGGAGGAGTAAATGAAAGTAATATTCGCGCGATTGCAAATGCCGGAGTTGACGCTGTAAGCGTTGCAAGCGCGATATGGAATGTTGATAAATCAAAAATTAAAGATCAAATTTCAAAACTACAAATAATTTAAAAAACACAAAGAACAATTTTAGTTTTGGTTTATAAATATGCAAAATCCTTTTAATTACAATATAAACGAGCTTAAAAAAACAGCGAATATAATTCGTCAGGATTTGATTTCTATGTTAGTAGAAGCAGGAAGCGGGCATACTGCCGGACCTTTGGGAATGGCTGATATTTTTACAGCGTTTTATTTTAATTTATTGCGATACGAAGTAAAAAACACTGAAAATCCTAATCGCGATCGTTTAATTTTATCAAATGGCCATATTTGTCCTATTCGCTATGTTGCTATGGCGCGAGCTGGATTTTTTCCAGTTAAAGAGCTTTTAACTTTTCGCAAGTTTGGAACACGTTTAGAAGGTCACCCTTGCCTTGCTTCTTTGCCTGGATTAGAAACATCATCTGGTCCATTAGGCGAAGGATTATCCTTGTCTTCTGGCATTGCTATGGCATCGAGAATAAAAAGAGAAGAAAATAATTATAATATTTTTTGCTTGATGAGCGATGCTGAACAAGAAGAAGGAATGACTTGGGAAGCAGTAATGTTTGCCGCAAAATACAAACTTTCTAATTTAATAGGCATTATTGATTATAATAATATTCAAATTGATGGAAAAGTTGAGGATATAATGCCACTTGAACCAATAATAGATAAATATAAATCTTTTAATTGGGAGGTAATGGAAATGAATGGCAACGATATGAATGATATAATAGAAAATATAAATAAAGCGATTAAAGTAAAAGAAAAACCAACTATGATTATTGCGCATAATACTCCAGGCAAAGGAGTTTCATTTGTTGAAAATGATTATAATTGGCATGGAATAACCCCTGATAAAAAGCAAGGCAAGGAAGCTTTGCAAGAATTACAGAATAACGCGTAGATTTAAATATATTTTTTATCTGTGATAATAAATTTTTAAATTTATTTAATATTGATTTATGTATTTAATAGATAATTATTTAGATGAAGAAAAATTAGAACAAAAGCCTGTGAGAGACGGCGCTGGCATTGGCGTTATGGAGCTTGGCAAGGATAATAAAGATATTGTTGTTTTAACTGCTGATGTTTCAAGTTCTGCGCGCGCTAATTTTTTTGAAGAAAAATATAAAGAGCGGTTTATCCAGTGCGGTGTTGCTGAACAAAATATGGCGGGAATCGCAGGAGGATTAGCGTATAATGGAATGCGTCCTTTCTTTTTTGCTTATTCTGTTTTTGCTGTTGGCCGTAATTGGGAGCCAATAAGAACAACAATTGCTTATCCAAACAATCCTGTTGTTATTTGCGCTTCGCATGCTGGCGTTTCTACTGGCGAAGACGGCGCAACCCATCAAATGACCGAAGATATTGCTATTATGCGCGCTATGCCTAATATGACGGTTTTATCGCCTGCTGATTATAATGAGGCGCGAAAAGCTGTAAAAGCTGCTTATGAACTTAAAGCTCCGGTTTATATTCGTTTAATTCGTTGTAAAACACCTATTTTTACAAACCCTGATAAAGTTTTTGAAATAGGCAAAGCGCAAATTATAAATAATGGCAATGATTTAACCTTGATTACTACAGGAATAACAGTATATGAAGCATTGCAAGCAGTAGAAGAATTAAAAAAAGAAAATTCAAAATTAAGTATTGAAATAATAAATTTACACACAATAAAGCCAATTGATAAAGAAACTATAATTGCAAGCGCTAAGAAAACAGGACGTATTATTACAGTTGAAGACCATCAAATACAAGGCGGAATGGGAAGCGCTGTTAGCGAAGTATTGAGCGAATTATACCCAACGCATATTAAGCGCTTAGGACTTAATAATCAGTTCGGCGCTACTGGCGATCCAAATAGCTTAATGGCGCATTTTGGGATTGATAGAGAGGCAATAAAAAAGACAGTATTATCAATAACTAATACATAATAATTAAAATAAGATTTTTTAACCATTGAAAATTCAACACTTCAATACTTGATCCGATGGTTATTTTTAATATCATCTTCATTGACGATCGTCAATGAAGATGATATTATTTATATAATGAAAATTAAATTACCTTTTACTGAAAAATTTTTATGGGATATCTATAAGTTTTTTAGCGTAACAGGAGATGTGAGTAGCGATATTCTTGATATTTGGACAAAAACGCATCCTATGCGTTTGAAGAGTATTTTATATACTGGACAGGATTATTATAAAATTAAAAAAAGATATAAAAATAAACATGGAAAACATAAAGTATATCAGCTTATATCTTATTTAAAGAGGAAGGGTTATATTCAAACTCCTGAATTGGAAAATAAAGAGGGAGTTATTTTAACTCCTGCTGGTATAGAAAAAATTTTATCTGTCTATGAAAAAACATTTAAATTATCAAAAAGAAAGGACGGGAAATTGCAAATGATACTTTTTGATATTTCTGAAGAAAAAAGAGACAAAAGATCTACATTAAGAATTAATCTTGTAAAATTAGGATATAGAAAATTACAAAAAAGCGTATGGATTTCACCTTATGATGTATTAAAGGAAACCCAAGATATAATTAAGGATTTAAATATTTTTAATGAAACTCGTTTATTATTAGTAGAAAAGATTGTTGAGAATAAAGAATTAAAGCAGTAGTGTCATCCTTGTTGACGATCGTCAACAAGGATGACACCAGGAAATTAATTAAAAAGCGGTGTAATTGGGGTTTTGTTATCTTAAATACCGCGACAGAAATTTTTGTATAGTTTTTTGTTTTAGATTCAATTTTTTATCCATTTTGTAAGACTTATTGCTACGGGAAGGCTCAAACGACTTTTCTAACGGAAATTAACTTTTTCAATTACATTTTTTTAAAGAGTAAGTTTTTCACAAGGAATATGGAATATAAAATATAAAATTTGAAACAGGGTATGTGGCTTGTTTTTTTAATTCCCAAAACCTAACTCATAATAAAGCCCTTGAAACTATATACTTAATATTATATACTTATTGTGAGCTACAGTGAACAACAAGGTTATCAATTCTTTATTAACGAGCAATAGCGAGTTTAGAAAGAATTAGATGTCCTTAATAATAAGTATGTACGATATTGTAACAATTGGTTCTGCAACGCGAGATGTTTTTATTAAAACAAACAGTTTTATTAAAATAAAAGAACGCGATTTGAAAACACGGATTGATATAAGCCCTAATGATTTAGGCGGTGTTTTGCCATTAGATTCTAAAGTGGAAATTGATAATATTCATTTTGATATTGGTGGAGGAGCGACAAACTCTGCTGTAAGTTTCGCGCGCAAGGGTTTTAAAGTAATTTCTATTAACGCGCTTGGCAATGATTTTAACGGACGCGATATAAAAGAAGCGCTTTTAAAAGAAAATGTTAATACGCTATTTCAAGAAACTAAAGGCAAATTTACTGGGTATTCGCTTATAATAGTTGGAAATGAAGGAGACAGGACAGTTTTAGTTTATAGAGGAGCTTCAAGCGATTTGAAAGCTGGTAAAATTAAGTGGAATCTGTTGAAAAACGCGAAATGGTTTTATATTACATCGCTTAATGGCAATTTGAATTTATTAGAAAAAATTATTAAGTTTTGCAAGAATAATAATATTAAAATAGCTTTTAATCCCGGATCTCAAGAATTAAAACATAGGATTTTATTAATAAAATTTTTGAAAAATGTTGATATTTTAATTTTAAATCAAGAAGAAGCTGCTAATCTTTGCGAATTTTCATTTGAAGAAACAAATAAAATAATAAAAAAGCTTGTTAATTTAACAATGAGCAATATATTTGTAATGACAAAAGGCAAAAAAGGAGTTGTTGTGTATGATAGAAAAAATGTTTATGAAGCTGGAATATTTAAAGAGCGCGAAGCAGTAGATAGAACTGGAGCAGGAGACGCTTTTGGATCAGGATTTTTAACTGGTTTCTTGAAAAAAGGAATTAAAGAAGGAATAAGACAGGGCTCGGCAAACAGTACTTCTGTTTTGGAATATATTGGAGCAAAGCAAGGACTTCTTACAAAAAAAGAGTTAAATTCTAAAAGATGGAAAATTGATAATTTAAAGATTAAAAAACATTCTTTTTGATTTATAATAATTTATGTCTTCAATACAAAAAATTTCTAAAATTTTAGGAGCTGATGTTAAAATATTAGATACAATGGATGCATATATGAAGAATTTAACCGGAAAAACTGGTGTTTTTGATAGTATAATATACAGCAATAATAATACTATAGAAAAAGTATTAAATAAATTTGGCATTATATTGGGTAACGCAGACGCTGTTTCAAGGCTTATTTTAGATAATTTGCGAAGTATTGACAATGAACTTTTTAATGTTTTAGATCGTCCTGATTTAAGAAACGTTAGCGGAGCAACAACTTTGATTTCTGCTGCTTATAAAGCTACACCAGAAAATGATATTGGTTTTTTCTTAAAAAAGGACAAAGCGCGAGAAATGCTTTTAAAAACCCCCCCTCCTAATATTATAACAGGATTAAAATATAAGAACGGGCATGAATTATTAGAAAAAGAAAAATTAGAAGAGGTTTTTCCAGCGCTTCGTTTTATTGAAAGCAGAGAATGGATGAATAATGTATTTTTACCAGAATATAAAAAACTTAAAGCATCTGATTTTGAGCAACGCCCTATTGATTTGATTGTGCTTTCAGAAAAATGGTTAAAACTTACAGAGAGTTTTATGAATAAGAAATATCATAATGTTTCGCATTTAAAAGAATTGGGAATTGTTTTTATTATTCCTATTAAAATTGATACTCCAGGGCAGACTTTGCGAATGTTTTCTTTGCTTTTACATTATTTATACGAAGTACCTTTTTACTCTAAACTAATTAAAGGGTATTCTAATAGCAATGGAGATTTTGCTGATAAGCTTATCTCGCTTTTGCGAGGCGATGTAATAGAAATTACAAATTACAAATTACAAATTACAAATGATAAATTTAGAGTGCCAATTGTGCAAAGGTACTTGATTAAAGATAACGAGCAAGATAAAAGACTTTTTACTCCACATGTTAATCCAGAGGCAATTCATTGGAAAAAAGCGCAAAATGTGTTAATAGGTTTTATGAAAAAGCAAGGCTTTAATATAAATTATTTACGAAATATTGATTTTGTGGGCGATTTTTTCCCTATTGATGGAAAAGAAGAACTAATAAGTTTTGATTTAGTTGATAATGTTATGAGTTTAGTTGAAAAGCGTAAATTTACTTATCACTATAAAGAAGCTCTTTGGAATAAGATTTTTTCGGAATTTTTAGGCGGAGACAAGAAAATAGAGGAAATGATTATAAATAATATGGATAAGGGATATATAGAATTTGTGATTTAATTTTAAATATTTTATTTATGCAATCTTTAAATTATTATTTACAAAAAGCAAAGAGTGAATATTTCGCAGTGCCACATTTTAACGTTTCTAATTTAGAAATGATCAAAGCTATAGTTGAAGCGTCGCAAGAACTTAATGCTCCTGTTATGATTGGAATGTCAGAGAGCGAAAGGGAATTTATAGGACTTAATCAAGCAAAAAGTATAATTAAATGTTATAAAGAAAAAGGAGCTGTTATTTTTTTAAACGCTGACCATTCTAAAAGCTTTGATAGTTGTAAAAACGCTATTGACGCTGGTTTTGACTCTATTCATTTTGATGGCTCGCATTTAAGTTTAAAGGAAAATTTTGAAATTACTAAAAAAGTAGTTTTATACGGTAAAAAGAAAAATGTTGACATTAGCATTGAAGGAGAATTAGGTTGTATGCCAACAGAGAGCTCTAAAATTTATAATAAAGAAATTAAAATAGATAAAAAATATTTTACTAAACCAGAAGAAGCGCGCGAGTTTACGGAAAATACTGGAATTGATAGATTAGCCTCGGTTATAGGGAGTATTCATGGTATAGCTTTAAATAATCCCCATTTGGATATTGATCTAATTAAAAGAATTAGTCTTGAAGTAGGTGATGTTTCTCTTGTTCTTCATGGCGGTTCTGGAGTATTGCCATCGGATATAAAAAATGCTATAAAAGCTGGAATAAACAATATTCATATTAGCACGGAATTGAGGATTATTTATAAAGAATCATTAGATAAATCGCTTGACAAAGACAATATTGCTCCTTATAGCATAATGGAGCCTGTAATTAAAGATATGAAAGAGTTTATAAAAGAAAAAATTAAATTTTTTGAAGCAAAAAATAAATGTAAATAATAAAAACACAAAATAATTATGAAAAATTTTATTTGGATATTTATAATATTTGGTATTTGGCTAATAATAGCGCCTTTTATTATTGGATATGCTTTTTCTGGAGCATTTTGGAATGATATTTTAACAGGAATCGCGCTTATAGTTATAAGTATTTTGTTTTTTTCGCGCGAGTAAATTTAAAAGCTTGACCAAGAGCCTTTTTTAAGTTAAGATAAGGTATGAATTTAGGTCCTTGCGCAATTTGCAGAAAAAATATTTCTTTTAATCAAGGGGAAAAAGCAGACTTAAAACAAAATATTAGTAGAAATAATGCCAATATATGGCAAATTTCTAAAAATAGGAACTTTTTCCACATCGATTGCAATAATTGTAAAAGCTCTATATTTGCTATGAGTTTAATATGTCCTTATTCGTTTACAGGACAAATTTTTTCTATGGTTATTCAAACCCCAACTGATTTAATAAAAGAAGATTTGATAAAAATTACTAATAATAATCAGATTAGCGCTGACGAAGCGCTTGATATAATAAAAAAATTACAATAACTCAAAAATAACGCCTACTTGGCTAGAAAAAAACCAAAGATCAAAAACACAGGTAAAAGCTAAAAATTAATTTAACTTTTAACTTAATATATTATGTCAGAGAAAATTAAAATTAAAGCTAAGGCAAGGGATAAAAGCAAGAAAAATAACTTTTTAAGAAAGAGCGGTTTTGTGCCAGCGGTACTATACGGGAAAGGCATAAAAACAGAAAGCATAGCAGTAAATGAAAATGAATTTAAAAAAGCTTTTTTAAAAGCAGAATCTCAAGTAATCGAACTTGATATAAATGGTAAAAATAATCCTGTTTTAATATATGATGTACAACGCGATTCTTTAAGCGGGCATATTTTGCACATTGATTTTTATAAAGTAAGCAAGGATACAGAAGTGCATACTGAAATAGCATTGGAATTTACAGGAATACCGCCAGCAGTTAAGGATTTTGGCGGTGTTTTAGTAATTAATCTTAGGCAATTAAAAGTTAAGGCATTGCCAGAAAAACTTGTTCCTCACATTGAAATTAGTTTAGATAATTTACTCGCTATAGGCGATGAAATTAAGTTAAAAGACATTAAATTGCCAGATGGTATTTTTACTGATTTAGATTTAGATCATGGCATAGTTTCTATTATGGAACCAAGAGCAGAAGAAAAAATTGAAACAAAAGAAACAGTTTTAGAAGGAGCTAAAGAGGAAATTAAACAAGGAGAGGAAAAAAAGGAAGAAAAAGAAGACAATAAATAATAGAATTTTTAATTTAATATTTTACTTCTTGGTTTTTTTCTGAATTCTTTTTATGTATAGAGCTGTAAAATTATTTGAGATTTTTTTATTTATCGCGCTTTTTTTTAGCGCGGTATCCTTTGTTTACGGTCAAAGCACAAGTAATTTAGAAAAAGATATAAAGGAAAAATTAAACGACCTAAATCAAAAAATTTCTACTAATAGAGGCGAGATTAGTAATTTAGAAAATTTAAACGACAGCTTGGAAAAGGATGTTAAAATTTTAACATCAAATATAACTAAGACAGAACTAAAAATAGAAGCTACTAATCTTGAAATTAATAATACTAAAAATAAAATAGGTAATTTAAAAAACCAAATTGATTCGCTCCAAATACAAATTATAGATAAAGAGGGTTTATTAGCTGATAATTTAAAAGAAGTTTATAAAAGCGATAAAGTTTCTTTATTAGAATTGATTTTAATGCAGAAAGATTTTACTGAATTTTTTAGCGGCATAGAATATATTAATGTTTTGCAGGGCGATATAAATACAGCTTTGGGGCAACTTAAGGTATTTAAAAAAGATTTTGACGAAAAAAGATTAGTTATAGATGGGCAGTTAGTAGAGCAAGAACGTTTATACGTTATTCAAGATATACAGTTTAAAGATTTAAGCAATATCAAGAATTATAAAAATAATTTAATTTCTAAAAATGTTTCCAAAAGCATTGATTTAGAAGTTAAAAATAAGCAATATAAAGAGCTTATAGCGCAACTTAGAGAACAACTTTATGTTATTTCGGGATTAGCTAAGGGCATTAATTTAGGCGAGGCTTATAATATGGCAAGCAATGTTTCTCAAAAAACAGGATTAGATCCTTTATTTTTAATGGCTATTATTAAGGTGGAGAGCGATTGGGGTGGTAATATAGGAGGAGGAAATTGGAGAAAAGATATGAAGCCTCAAGAACAAGACGCTTTTATTAAAATTACTAAAAAATTAGGTTATGATCCTGATAAAATGCCTGTCTCATCAGCTCCTTCCTATGGTTGGGGCGGAGCTATTGGACCAGCGCAATTTTTGCCAAGAACTTGGCTTGAAAATGAATCGCAAATTATAAAAATTACAGGCAATAATCCACCAGATCCATGGACATTAGAAGATGCTTTTGCAGCAGCTGCTATTAAACTTTCGCGAGATGGAGCAAGCGCGCAAACCCCGAACGCTGAATTAAGGGCTGCAATGATTTATTTCGCAGGAAGCAGGTGGAATAATCCAGCTTATAGTTTTTATGGCGATAGAGTTATGGATGTAAAAGAAATAATCAAATCACAATTAAATTAAAAAAGTAGGGTTTGACCCTACTTCGCATTACAGCTCTTGACTTGTTATTTTAATAATATCATTTATATTGCCTTGCATTATACTTGGCAAATTATGCCAAGTTTTGTTTATGCGGTGATCAGTTAATCTATCCTGAGGAAAGTTATAAGTGCGTATTTTTTCCGATCTATCAGCAGTGCCTATTTGTTCTTTTCTCTCGTTTCCTAATTTGCGATCTTGTTCTTCTTGTCTAACTTTAAATAATTTTGCTTTTAATATTTGTAAAGCAGTTTGTTTATTTTGTTCTAATGAGCGTTCATTTTGAGAGATTACAACGATTCCAGTAGGTTTGTGTATTAATCGCACAGCAGTCATTCTTTTATTAACATTTTGTCCTCCAGGACCGCTTGATTTAGCTATTTCATAATCTAATTCTTCTGGTTTTATGTCTATTTGCACATTTTCTACCACAGGAAGCACTGCAACAGTAGCAGTAGATGTGTGTATTCGGCCATTTTTTTCTGTGCCTGGAATTCGTTGCACTCTATGAGTGCCACTTTCATTTTTAAAAATAGAGTAAATTTCTTTGCCATTTATTTCTACTGTAACTTCTTTGTATCCGCCTATACTTGTTTTACTTTCATTAATTATTTTTATATTAAAATTATTTTTTTCAGCGAATAATTGATACATTCTAAGTAGTTCGCTCGCGAATAAAGCAGCTTCATCGCCACCAGTCCCTGCTCTTATTTCTACAATAGCTTTGTTTGAGTTATCTTTGTTTGTGATTGTTTTTTTTGCTATGTTTATTTTTTTTGCTATTTCATTATATTCTTGAGACACAGCTTTAATTTTATCTGGATTAGATATAATAGCGATGTCAGAAAACATAGCTTCTAACTGGTCTTTTCTTTTTTTAAGTTCTTGTAAAGTCATAGTATAAATTAAAAAACGCAAAATTACAAAACAAAATTAAAAAATAAATACAATAAATTATTCAATTTTGTTTTACTTTGAGTTTTTGGTATTTGGTTTTTGAGTTTTGGATTTAGAAGATTGCGCTTTTTTCATTCTTTCCTTGAATTTTTCTACTTGTCCAGTAGAATCTAAATTCTTTTTTATACCAGTATACGCTGGATGGCAATTAGAACACACATCCAAATGTACGTCTTCTTTTTTTGTAGAAGTAATATTAAATGTATCTCCGCAGGAGCAGGTAGCTTTAATTGTTTGTTTTTTAGGATTGATTTTTTTCATAACAGTTTAAATTTAACATAACCTTGCAATTTTTGCAAGGTTATGTTAAATTTATAGTTAAAAGTTATTAATTTTTTTTAATAACTTTTTAATAATTATTACATGCCAATAAAAAAGATTATAAAAAAAGAAAAAAAAGCAGTTAAAAAAGTAACAGAAAAAATTATAAAAAAGGATAATGTTGTTGACATTAAGGAAAATGAAAATGAAAGAGAAATAAAAGCTATGTTTAAAGCAGGGCTTCATTTTGGACACCGTTCTTCTAAATGGAATCCTCATATTAAGCCTTATTTACAAGGTATTTCTAATAATGTTCATATTTTTGATTTAAATAAGACTTATGAAAAATTGCAAGAAGCGTTAAATTTTTTAAAAGAACAAGTTAAAGAAAAAAAGACTGTTTTATTTATAGGCACAAGAGGACCAGAGCGCGAATTAGTTAAAAAATTAGCAACAGATCTTGAAATGCCATACGTAGTTAATAAATGGATAGGAGGCACTTTTACAAATTTTGAAGAAGTCACTAAAAGATTAAAAGGATTTTCTGAATTGCAAAACAAGAAAAAGGGTGGAGAATTTGATAACTATACTAAAAAAGAACGTTTGCATATTGAAAAAGAATATGAGAAAATGTTGATTAAGTGGGGCGGTATTAAGGATTTAGATCGTTTGCCAGATATAATTTTTGTTGTTAATGCGCATCATAATAAATTAGCTATTAAAGAAGCTAAAAGCACTGGAATTTCAGTAATTGCTATTATTGACACTAATGTTGACCCAAATACAGTTGATTATCCAATTCCAGCTAATGACGACGCTATTACTTCAATAGCTTACATATTAGATAAAGTGAAAAAAGTATTTAAGTAATTTTTTACTTTTAACTTTTAATTTAAAACATGGACTTAGACTTATTAAAAAAATTACGCTTTGAAACCGGAGTATCAATAGTAGCTTGTAAAGAAGCATTAGCTGAGGCAGATAATGATATTGATAAGGCTAAAGAAATTATTTTTACCAAACATGCTAATAAAGTTTATAAAAAAAGATCAGAAAAAGAACTTACCCAAGGAATAGTATCTTCTTATATACATAGTGATAAAAAAACAGGAGCGCTAATAGAGATTAATTGTGAAACAGATTTTGTTGCTAAAAATGAAGATTTTCAGAATTTAGCTTACGAAATAGCTATGCATATAGGAGCTATGAATCCAAAAGATATTAGCGAGCTTTTATCACAAAATTATATACGAGACGAGCAAATAACTATTGACGATCTAATTAAGAAAAATATAGGTAAATTAGGAGAGAATATTAAAATATCTAAGTTTATAAGATATTCATTAAAAAACATATAATGTTTTCTAAATATACGCTCACTTATTCGCTACATTGCTTTGTAATAACGCTTAACTTATAAGAAAACATTAAGAACGCTCGGCTTAGTTAAAATAATGAAATATATAATCTGTTTATGTTTATAATTATAGTAAAAATAGTTATAGTCTTGAGTTTTTTAGGACTTGTTTTTATACTTTTGAAATATAATAGTATAATGTATCGCGGTCAGAACCTGTCTTTTAAGGAATTACCCGCACATATAAATAATAGTATTTTTAGTTTTTATAAAATAATTTACAGTAAAATTAATAAATCAAAACCTATTATTTTAAAGCATTTATTAAGCGCATACATTCAGATTAAAAGGTTTTTTCATTTTATTATTTTACAATTAAAAAATTTAAAATCTAAAATAGAGGCATTGCATTATAATATAAATGAAAAAAAGAGATTAAGAAAAGAAATGATTATTAATAATAAAAACTTTTTTGAAGATATTTTAATTAATAAAGAAGAAAATAGAGAAGCAATTACTAATAATCAAGAAAAGATTTTTGGATTTCACGAGATTAATATAAATAATAATTCTGATAATAAAAATGAAGATAATATAGATTTGGAAATTTTATCACAAAAAGAAAAGAATTTATTGGAAGCTATTATTAAAAATCCAAGCGATATTTCTTTTTATAAGAAATTAGGAAAAGTATACATAGCAATGAATAATTTTGAGGACGCTAAAAATTGCTTTCAGCATGTTATAAAATCAGGATCTAAAGACAAAGAAATAAAAGAATTGCTTGACAAAATTTTAGCGTAATTTAGGCCGATGTAGCTCAGTTGGTAGAGCAACACTTTTGTAAAGTGAAGGTCGGGGGTTCAAATCCCTCCATCGGCTTACAATAAAAGCTAATAAACGGGCGGTTCGCATAGCGGCAATCGCATTTGGCTGTAGACCAAACGCTCGCAAGAGCTACGGGGGTTCGAGTCCCTCACCGCCCAAAATATGAGAAAAGTGAGGGACTTTAGCTAAAACATTAGTTTTAGCGTCTGACCCCTCACCGCCCAAAATATGAGAAAAGTGAGGGACTTTAGCTAAAACATTAGTTTTAGCGTCTGACCCCTCACCGCCCAAAAAAGCGCCCAAGTAGCTCAGCTGGTAGAGCAACTCCATGGTAAGGAGTAGGTCAACGGTTCAAATCCGTTCTTGGGCTGTTGTTGTGAGTAAAGCGAACAACAAGGTTTTTATACCAAAATAAAAAAATATTTAAGTTTTAATTTATATTACATTATGTCACAAGATAAATTGTTAAAATTAGTTTGCAAAGATTGCAAAAACGCTAATTATATAGTTACTAAGAACAAAAAAATAGTAACGCGCAAGTTAGAATTTAAAAAGTTTTGTTCTAAATGCAAAAAACATATTATCCACCAAGAAAAAAAAATGTAGTATTTACATTATTTAGCAGATTTTTTTACGGAGTTTTATCAGGCGCTATTTTTTTGATAGGGCTTATAGTTTTGTTTTTTGCACTGTCTTTTAACGCGTCTTTAAATATTTATAAAGAAGAATTATTTGAAATTAAACAAGGACAAAGTTTAAGCGAAATCTTAAATGAAGCAAAAGACAATGGCCTAATAAGAAGCAATATCTCGCTTTTAGTATATGCTGTTTTATCAGGCATAGATAGAGAAATTCAATTTGGCGTTTACGAATTAAAGCCAGGAATGAATAGTTATGATCTTTTATTAATGATTAGCGGAAAAGGGAATTACGCTATTAAAGGCAATAAGATTGCTATTTTAGAAGGATATGCTATTTATGATATAGTTAATGTGTTTCAAAAAAATGATATAGAAATTGATTACGATGTATTTATAAATATAGATAATGACTTAAGAAAAAAATATTCTTTTTTGCAAGATATACCTAAAAATGCTTCTTTAGAAGGGTTTTTATTTCCAGATACATATTACTTTTCGCAAAGCGCAAAACAAGGCTCTAAACAAACTAATGGGTCTAATATAAATCAAACCTCAAAGGAGATTTTGGAAAAATTTCTTGATAATTTTGAAAGCAAAGTAACTAATGAAATAAAAAACGGTTTTAAAAAACAAGGTCTTGGTTTTTATCAAGGAATAATACTCGCGTCTATTGTAGAGAGCGAGGTATGGAATAAAAAAGATAAACCTATTGTTGCAAGCGTTTTGTTAAACAGATTGCGCGCTAAAATGCCTCTCCAAGTTGATTCTACGATAATATACTCGTTAAAATCTAATGGAAATAATAATTTTTTAACGCCAAAAAATACTTTAGGCGAGCAGTTTTTAGATATAAAATCTTTGTATAACACTTATAAAAATACTGGGTTGCCGCCAAGCCCTATTTCTAATCCCGGAATAGAGAGCTTATTAGCGGTAGCAGAGGCTCCGGATACTTTTTTTTGGTATTATTTATCGCGACAAGACACAGGAGAAACTATTTTTTCCAAAAACTTAGACGAACATAATGAAAACAGATATAAATACCTTAGATAGTTTAAAATTAAAACCGCTGAACAACCCCTAGAAGGAAATTTTTTACTATTTGGAGCAGAATTACAATAGCGTTGAATTATTATCGGTGATTTTTTGCGGTTTGAGAGATAAAAAGCTTGACTTTTTGTTTTTTATATAATATATTGGTTTTAATCCGCAGACAGCAAGCATAAAAGTAAGTCTTGTTGAGGATGAAAAATTAGTATAATTTTTTTCATTTTACTGCGGACTAACGCAGTTTTTTAATTTCTAAAAAACTACCAACCGATGAGCTAAATATATGGCGCTTACAAGAAAACAAAAACAAGAACGTTTAGCAATAATTAAAGATAGATTAAAAAGAAATAAAACAACTGTTTTTACTTCATTTACAGGGTTAAGCGTAAAACAACAAGAAGAATTAAGAAATAGTTTGCGTGAAATTAATGCTGAATACAGCGTTGTTAAAAAAACTCTTTTGAATTTAGCCTTAAAAGATAAAAATATTGATGTTGCGGAAAATGTTTTTCCAGGACAAGTAAGTATGATATTTGATTATACTTCTCAAACCGAAGGCGCTAAAAGAGTTAAAGATTTCAGCAAGAAAAATGAGGCGCTTCAAATTTTAGGAGGGTTGTTTAACAATGAATTTATATCTAAAGATAAAGTAATAGAGCTTGCTTTGTTGCCAAGTTTAGATCAATTGAGAGCGCAGCTAGTTCAAATTATGAACGTGCCAATAAGGGGATTTGTGCGGGTACTATCCGGGGCACAGATAAAGTTTTTAAATGTTTTAAATCAAATTAAGGATAATAAAGCGTAATTTGTAAATTGTAATTCGCAATCCATTATTATAATTATCAAATAATTTTTAATTTTATACAAATATGTCAGACGAACAAAAGCAAAATGATACTGCTAATGACAAAGTAGATGAAAATAAGGAAGTAAAAAAAGAGTCTAAAAAAGAGGCAAGTAAGCCTGAAAAAAAGGAAGAAGTAAAAGTTCCATCTAAATTTAAAGATTTAGTTGGAGAAATTGAGAAAATGTCTGTTTTAGAATTATCAGAGCTTGTTAAAGTATTGGAAGAAAAGTTTGGTGTATCTGCGCAAGTAATGGCTATGCCTGTTTCAGGGGCTTCTGCGCAAGGCGAAGATAAAGTTGCAACAGAAGAAAAATCATCTTTCAATGTAATTTTAAAAGATGCTGGCGCTAATAAGATTCAAGTTATTAAAGCAGTTAAAGAAATTACAGGATTAGGATTAAAAGAAGCCAAAGATTTGGTAGATGGAGCCCCTAAACCAGTAAAAGAAGGCGTTAAAAAAGAAGAAGCAGGAGAAATGAAAAAGAAAATGGAAGCTGCTGGAGCAACAGTAGAACTTGTATAATAGTAAATAAAGAGCAATTAAAAATCCCGCGAAAGCGGGATTTTTTCTATTATTCTATATTTATTGTTTTTTGAGTATTGATTTTATCTAAATCAATACTATATATTCCTTTATTATCAAGAACAAAAAGTGATGATTCGTTATTTTGAGGCGATATATATTTAATTCCAGTTAAAAATGGATCTTTAAAATTATATTCAATTTCACTTGTTAGTTTGTTTATTATTATTATTTTTGACGACAGGGAATCAAAGAAATATATTTTGTTCAAATCCTCATTTGTTACTATTTGAGAGTCTTTTGACACTAATCCAAGATTTGCGATTTCATCTATTTTTTCTCCTTTTAAAAATTCTGAAATATTTCCTAAGTTATCTAATATAAATATAGAGCCGTCTATTGCCATAGATAATGGGTTTATAAGTTTTTCCTGATTGTTTGATGTTTGAATCCATTTTTTAGCTTCAGAAAACGAGCCGTTTTTAAACGAATACTTAATAATATTATTTTCTCCTAATACAAAAAGACTGTTGTTAAAATTTTTAGCGTCTAAAATAGAACCACTAATAGGCCAAAGAAGCTCATCTACATTAAATGAATTATTGTTTATGTTGTATATTAGAGTTTTTTTGCTATTTATGTCTTCGCCTTCACTTATAAAAACAATATTATCTCTATTTAAATTTAGAGCAAAGTCAAATGGCTTTGAAAGCGATGAATTAGTAAAAAGAAGTTCAGGATTAGCATAATCATTTATTTTATACGCTTCTTTAGAGCTATATCCTATGATATTGTTTTCCGCGATAACTATTTTTTTAATATCAAAAGGAAAGTTTTTTGTATCAGCTATTTGTTTGATAGCTTCTCCTAAAAATGAATTAATTATATTATAAGAATCAGGCGTTGGCGTTTTTTTATCATTTCCAAAAAATATAAATATTGATAATATAATGATTACAATAACAGCGATAATTGGAATAATTATTTTATATTTTGTATTTAAAAATGGTAATTTTTTAGGCTTTGAATAAATTTCGGATTTGAAAAATTTTCTTTCAATAAAAGCTTGTTTAATTTGAATAATATTATTTATAGTATGGCGCGTTAATTTTTTACTAAAATTTATTAGAATAAAAAAAGTCGCGGATAATATTTTTAAAGGGTTACTTGGATTGTTATAAATAATAGGTTCATTTGTAAATGAGTTAAAGTATTTTTTAAAATTAAAAACTTTTTCTAATAGATTTTTATAAAAATTATATTTATAATTTATTTTTAAATTCGAAGTTTTATTATAAAAATTGTCTAACCGCGAGTAATCAACTTTTTCTGAAAAAACGTTACCTGTTTTTTTATTATTTTCATCTATGCTTACATTTTTATTTATATAACTTGCATCAGTGAATTTTTCAATAGTTATTTGCAGAATAGCTATACCAGGCTCTTTTTTTAAGTTATCTATATTTCTTTTTACAAAATCCTCTATTTGACTAAAAGATCTTTTTATCAAACGAGCAATAAAAAATTCATTTTTTAATAAATTACGCGCTTTTTTAGTGGCTATTATTAATCTATCTTTTTCTTGAATTTTACCTCTGATTATATTTTTAAATAAAGTGTTTTTATTTAATTCCTGATAATTTTTAGAAATTTGATTTAAGTCAAATAGTCTGTTATTTCTTATTAAAAGTATTTTTATTTCTCCTATTTTAGTAAAAACAATTTTATTATCTTGAATAGCGATAATAAGCATTTCTAAATCATTGCGATATTCAGAAGAGCTAATAATTCCATTCACTTTTCTTAGAGCGTTTTCAAGAGAGCTTCCCGGATTTTCATAATAATTCGCGTAATATTCTTTTTTTAGTATAGAAGCAATTGAATTCAAAAGATAAAAATTAGGATTTGACGAAAGAATGAGTTTATTTATTCCCCCTATAATATATAAATAACCCCATTTATTTTTAGAAACATTATCTGGTTGATATCCAAATATTTCAAATCGTCCAGCGCCTTGAATAATAAATTGTTTTTTACTTAATATTGTCATATTTTTTCTTTATTTTCTATTATTTTACTCTTTTTTCATAATTCTGCAAGTATTTTAATATTGACTTTCAATGAATTGTGAATTAGTATGTCAGTATTATGAGCGAAGCTAATTAGAAAACACTAGATGTCTCCTTAATAAAGCATAAAGTTATTAAGTTTTATGATAAAAACAAAAGAAAAAATATTAGACACTGTATTGGGTTCTGAAACTAAGGCTCGCGTTCTTAGGTTTTTGTTAAGACACCCTTCTAAGGCTTTTAAATTAGGCGAGATAGCTAGAATTATAAATCAAAACTATAATACAACAGCTTCTTTTATTGATGATTTGGAAAGTGTTGGCATAATTCAAAAATCATCTACCAAAGATAGCGCGAGCGCTATATATGGGATAAATTCTAATTTTCGCAATTATGAAGAGTTGCGGGATTTTTGTTTAAAAACTTTTCCAGTTTCCACTGAAACCTTGATTAAAGATCTTAAAGAAGCTGGGAAAATTCGTTTAGCGATTTTACAAGGCGTGTTTTTGAATCAAGGAGCTGTAAATATTGATTTTTTTGTTGTTGCTGATGATATGGAAGATAAGAAATTTGAAAAAGTTGTTAAAGGATTAGAAGCAGATGTTGGTCAAGAAGTAAATTATACTTTAATGAATACATCAGAATTTACTTATCGCTATAATATTTACGATCGCTTTGTACGAAATATTTTAAAACGAAAACATATTACGATTATTGATGATTTAAAATTACAGGCGAATTAAAATTTTTTAACATTTATAGTAAAGGAAAAACCATTCAGCAAGAATGGTTTTTTTAAAATACTGGCGAAATTTTGTAAAATTTGTTACAATAATAATGATTTATGTTAAAAGAATTAAAACAAAATAATGAAAATAAAAATAAAAGTGCTATAAATATTTATACTTCAAAAGACGGTAAAACAGCGCTTAAAGTTAAATTGGAAAAAGAAACTGTTTGGCTTTCGCAAGAACAGATAGCGAAATTGTTTTCAGTTGATAGAAGCGTTATTACTAGGCATATTAAAAATGTTTTTAAAGATGGAGAGGTTGATGAAAAAAGCAATGTGCAAAAAATACACTTTGCTCATTCTGACCGTCCAACAAAGTTTTACAATTTGGACATTATTTTATCTATTGGATATAGAGTTAACGCATCCTCTGGTATTCATTTTAGGAGATGGGTTTCTGAAACATTAAAAAATTATCTTGTTAAAGGTTTTTCTGTTAATAAAAAAAGACTTCAGGAAAAAGGTTTAGAAGAATTTGAGCAAGCATTAGCTTTAATTAAGAAAACTATTGAAACAAAGAAACTTTCAGCAGGCGAAGCAAAAGGGCTTTTAAATATTATAACAGATTATTCTAATTCATGGCTTTTATTTTATAAATACGATAAAGGAAAATTAGATATTCCTGTTAAAACATCAGAATTAAAATATAAAATTACCAGAGAAGACTCTATAGAAGCAATAAAAGTTTTAAAAGATGATTTGATTAGCAAGGGAGAAGCAAGTAATTTATTTGGAGTTGAGCGTGAAAAAAACAGTATTTCCGGGATAATTGGAAATGTGTATCAAAATTTTAAAGGAAAAGATTTTTATAAGAGTATTGAAGAAAAAGCAGCGCATTTGTTATATTTTATTATTAAAGACCATGCTTTAATTGACGGCAATAAGCGAGTTGGTTCGTTTTTGTTTATAGTATTTTTAGCAAAGAACAATTTTTTGCTTAAGAAAAACGGAGAACGAAAAATAAACGATAATATGCTTGTCGCGCTCGCGCTTTTAATAGCAAAAAGCGATCCAAAACAAAAGGATTTAATGATAAAACTTATTATGAATTTTTTAATTAACTAAAAAATATGAAAAAAATAATTTTTAGCGGCATTCAATCTACTGGTAATTTGCATATTGGAAATTATTTTGGCGCTATTAAAAATTGGATAGAATTGCAAAATAAAGAAATCGCAATTTTTTGCATTGTTGATTTGCATTCCATAACTATTCCTCAGAATCCTGAAACTTTAAGAAGAAATACTTTTGATATAGCAGCGATTTATTTAGCTTGCGGAATTGATCCTAAAAAATCAATTATTTTTACGCAATCAGATGTTCCAGCGCATTCAGAGCTCGCATGGATTTTAAGCACTAAAACTGGAATTGGGCAGATGGAGAGAATGACTCAGTACAAAGATAAATCTTTAAAAAATAAAAATAATATTAATATGGGGCTTATGTGTTATCCTATGCTTATGGCTGCTGATATTTTATTATATAATACTGATTTGGTTCCAGTGGGCGACGATCAAAAACAGCATATTGAATACGCAAGAGATATTGCTCAGCGCTTTAATAAATTGTATGGAAATATTTTTACAGTTCCTGACGTTTATATTTCAAAAATAGGAACTCGTATAATGGGACTTGATAATACAATTGATAAAATGTCTAAATCAGCTGACTCGCAATTAAATTATATAGGGCTTTTAGATAATCCTGAAAATATTCGCGAGAAAATTAAAAAAGCTGTTACTGACTCTGGCTCAGAAATTTTGTTTAGCAAAGAAAAGCCAGCTATTTCTAATCTACTTACAATTTATAGTTTATCTTCTGGTAAAAGAATAAAAGAATTAGAAAATAAATATAGAGGAAAGGGCTATTCTGATTTTAAAAAAGATTTAGCAGAAGCAATAATTAAATTTTTGACTCCAATCCAGAAAGAATTTTATAAATTGCAAAAAAACAAGAGTAAAATAAATGATATTTTAGAAAACGGCGCTAAAAAAGCTAAAATAATAGCTAATAAAAAATTAAATGAGATAAAAAAGAAAATAGGATTAGGTTATTTATAGATAATAGCAGAGAATAATTTGACTTTTCCACAAATACGATTTTTTTATAAAGTCGCGTTTTTTGTTTACGCGTAGCTATTTTAAAAAAGATTGATAATTTAAAATTTATAATTGCCTTTTTAAATAATCAGTTGTACTCTGAAAAAATTGAACAAAAGTCTTTACTGTAAAGGTTTTTATTGATAAATTATTGCGTTTTGGGAAGAAGTGGCGTATAATAAAAACGTTATGGAGAAATGTGGATAAAAGTGGGGAAAACTAATCTTAATTGTGGATAACTTCATAGGACAATTTTCTCATTCTATTGATGAGAAAGGCAGAATGGCTGTCCCAGCCAAATTTAAACCATCTTTAAAACAAGGTGTTGTTGTTACGCGCGGTTTTGATAATTGTTTAATTGTTTATACTATGCCCGAATGGCAGAAAGAAGCTGAAAAAGTATCAGCCTTGCCTATGAGTAAAAAAAACAACAGGGCTATTGCTAGATTAAAATTAGCTGGAGCAATGGAGGTAAAGCTTGATTCGCAAGGAAGAATTTTATTACCGGATTATTTACGAAAATACGCTTACCTTGAAAAAAAAGTAGTAGTAACTGGTTTATATAATCATATAGAAATTTGGGATGAAAAAATATGGAATAAATATAAGAGCAACGCTGAAAAAGAAAGCAATAAAATAGCTGAACAATTGGAAAATATTTAGTTTTAATTAAATATTCAGAGCACAAAACATTTAAAGATTTTTGGTTCAAAATTCTATGCAACACATTCCGGTTTTATTAAATGAAGTTTTAAAAGAATTAAACCCAAAGCCTAATGATAATTTTATTGATTGCACAATAGGCGAAGGAGGGCATAGTAAAGAAATTTTAAAAAAGATAGCGCCTAATGGATTATTATTAGGAATTGATAGGAATAAGGAACAAATTAAAAGAGCAGAGAAAAATTTATCTGAATTTGGGAAAAGAGCGATTTTAAGGCACGGAAAATTCAGTGAATTAAAAAAAATTGTTTCGGAAACTAAGTTTCTGATTTCAAATGGGATAATTTTTGATTTAGGTTTTTCTTCCGCGGAACTTACAGGTCAAGGACTTAGTTTTTTAAAAGATGAAGTTTTAGATATGCGATATGATAAAGATGAAAATGTAGAAACAGCGCGCGATATAATAAATAATTGGAATTATGATAGAATTATAAAAATTTTATATGAATACAGCGATGAAATGTATGCGAAAAGAATAGCTGAAAATATTATTAAAGAAAGAAAAAAAAATAGAATAAACACAACTTTTGAATTAGCATTTTTAGTTAAAAAAAGCTATCCCAGAAGTTGGAAAGGAAAAATAAATTCAGCCACGCGTACTTTCCAAGCGCTTCGCATTGCTGTTAATAATGAATTTGAAGAGATAAAACAAGGATTGCAAACAGCGCTTGACATAGTTGATGAAAAAGGAACTATTTTGGTTATAAGTTTTCATTCTGGAGAAGATAGAATAGTTAAGAATATTTTAAAGGAATATGGAAAAGTAAAATTAATTAGAGCAAGTAATGAAGAAATATTGAAAAACAAAAAATCAAGAAGCGCGAAAATGAGAATATTGATATAAAAATCCAAATTAGAAAGATCAAATGCTAAATCAAATATTGTATTTATGATTAACAATATATTAAAAATTTTAAGCGCTACATTAGTTATTTTCGTGTTTGCATTAGTATTGGAAATTAGCAGTTTAGGAGAGATAAGTTTTATAATACAAGATAAAAATACTAATTTTGATGAATTAAAATTAGAAAACGAATCACTCGCGATAAGTTATTCTGATTATATTTTAAATGATAAAGGTTTATTCTCTGTTAAAGAGAATTTTAACTTAATTCCAGCAGGAGAATTAGTATATTTAGATACTTATAGAATTTCTGAAAAAATTCGTTTTTCAGAAATTCCAGCAAGGTTACCGCAAAATCGTTACTAAGAAAAGCAAAGTTTTTGTAATAACCTTATTGTGAGCGACAGTGAACAACAACCTAAGAATAAAAAACAACGGATAAATTTTAATAGAAACCTAAGGAATTAGTCATTAGTTATTTTTTCATGAGATTAATATTTTTTTCTTCAATAATATTTTTAATTATCACGATCATTATTGGTCGTTTATTTTTTATACAGGTTAAAAATTTTGATTTTTATGCAAAACAAGCTGATCAGTATCACAATTTAATAACTAAAGTAGAGTCAGAGCGGGGCGATATTTTTTTTCGCAATAAATTTGAAGAAACATTTTTAGTCGCGACAAATAAACGTTTTTATAGAATATATGCTGTTCCGTCTAAAATTAAACCTGAAAACCAAGACAAAATTGCTGATATTTTAACAAAAAATCTTGATCTAGATAAAGACTTTGTAATGAGCAGAATTGTTAAAGAAAATGATCCTTACGAACCTATTAAAGATGGGCTTGAAGAAAAGAATATAGAATTTTTAGATGAAATTAATAAAATAAATCAAGGAGCCGCAGGAAAAGAAGTTTATTTGTCAAGGTTTTATCCTTTGCAAAATATAGCTTCTCATGTGATTGGTTTTACTGATCAAGATAAATTAGGAACTTATGGAATAGAAAAATATTACAATGATATTTTAAGCGGTAGTCCCGGTATATGGAGCGGTATTCGCGATACTTTTGGCAAATTAGTTAAATTTAAAGGAGGTTTTACTAAAAATATTACCCCTAGCGCTGATTTAGTTTTAACTATTGATTATAATATTCAATTTCAGGCTGAAAAAGTTTTAAAAGATATAATTGAAAAATGGGACGCATCAGGAGGAAGTATAATAGTTCTTGACTCTAATAACGGAGATATTTTATCAATGGTTTCTAAACCAGATTTTGATTTAAATAATTATAGTAAGCAAAAGCCTGATTTATTTTTAAATCCTGTTGTTCAAAGTCTTTTTGAACCAGGATCTATTTTTAAGCCAATAACTATGGCAGCAGGATTGGATAAAGGAGTAATTACAGCAAGAACAACATATTTAGATAATGGTTTTGTTGAGAAAAGCGGATATATTATTAGAAATTCTGATGAAAAGGCTCACGGAGAACAGAATATGATTGACGTTTTAGCGCTTTCTTTAAATACAGGAGCGGTTTTTGTACAAGATCAATTGGAAAAAAACGCGTTTAAAAATTATATAGAAAAATTTGAATTCGGACAGAAAACAGGAATTGATCTTCCGGGAGAATTAAGTGGTAATATTGTAAATTTAGATACAATGCGGGATGTAAACTATGCCACTTCTTCATACGGACAGGGTATTTCCGTTACTCCAATACAAATGATAACTTCTTTTTCAGCTATTGCAGGAAAGGGCTATTTAATTAGGCCTCATATAATAGATAAAATTATTTATTCTGATGGGAAAGTAAAGAAAATAGAACCAAATATATCTGAAAAATCAGTTATTACTTCTGATACATCTGCAACACTAACAGCAATGTTAGTTAATTCGTTAGAAAAAGGATATGCTAAAAAAGGCAAAGTAGATGGTTATATTTTAGCTGGTAAAACAGGCACAGCGCAAGTTCCTGATTTGGAAAAAGGAGGATATTTAAAAGATAAAACTATTCATACTTTTTTAGGATTTGGTCCAGCGTTTGAATCAAAATTTATTATTTTAATTAAACTTGATTATCCTCAAGGCATAAATTTTGCTTCTGATTCAATAGCGCCATCTTTTTCTAAATTAGCTAAGTTCATATTGGATTATTATCAAATACCACCGAGTAACAATTAACAAAGAACAATAGGCAAGGTAATAGGGAACAATTTAATATTTTAAGCCAAATTTCATTATCAATCGTTTAGCATGTCAATTTTTATTGTTTGTTATTCAGTGTTCTTTATATTTTGGCTGTATTGCTTTTTAATTTTTTTTGTATTAAACTCTTATTAGTGTGAAGTTTTTTTTAAAGAAAATTTGGGATTATTTTGGCGTTTTTATAATCGCTATAATCGTAGTTCTTCCTATAAGATATTTTATTGTTCAGCCGTTTTTAGTTAAAGGAGAAAGTATGTTTCCAACATTTAATAATTTAGATTATTTATTTATTGAAAAAATAAGTTATTACTTTTCGTCTTTTAAAAGAGGAGATGTGATAGTATTTCGTTCTCCTATAAATGAATCAGAATTTTTTATTAAAAGAATTATAGGTCTTCCAGGAGAAAAAATTGAAATTAATAAAGGGAAAATTATAATTATTAAAGATAATAAAAAGATAGAAATAGAGGAGCCTTATATAAATGATTTATTAAATAAAAACTTAAAAGCAATTATAAATAATAATGAATATTTTGTTTTAGGCGATAATCGCAATAAAAGTTTTGATTCTGAAGAATGGGGAAATTTAAAAAAAGATAAAATAATTGGCAAGGTATTTGTAAGAGTTTGGCCCTTTAGATCAATAACTAAGGACTAAGAACTAAGAAATGGAAAAAATACTGGTAATTTTAAATTGAAATTTTAGTTATTAGTTATTAATTATTGAATAAATGATTACCAGTCCTAAGGGAATAAAAGATATTCTGCCTCAAGAAGAAGTGTATTGGAATTTTGTTGAGAATGCAGTTAAAAAAACATCCAAAGCTTATGGATTTGGTCGTATTCGTTTGCCTATTATTGAAAAAACTAAATTATTTATTAAAGGAATTGGTAAAAATACTGAAATAGTAAAAAAAGAAATGTATTCATTTAAAACTAAAGGAGGAGATGATTTAACTTTACGTCCAGAAGGCACTCCTGGTGTAATGCGAGCGTATTTAGAAAGGGGAATGCGTTCTTTAGTTCAACCAGTAAAGCTTTATTATTTTGAACCTATGTTTAGACATGAAAGACCTCAACACGGACGACAGCGACAATTTTATCAGATAGGGTTTGAAACAATAGGAAGCGATAGTTCTGTTATTGACGCTGAAATTATACAAACTGTATATCGTTTTTTAATTAATTTAGGAATTGATAATTTTGTTTTTCAGATAAATAGTATAGGAGATATAAATTGTCGAGCTAAATATAAGAAAGTTTTACAAGATTGTCTTTCTAAAAATAAAAGTGTTTTATGCGATAACTGCCAAAAAGATATTCAAAATAGAATTTTTAATATATTTGAATGTAAAGAAGAGCGTTGTCAGCAAATAGTGAGAATATCTCCTAAAATTATTGATAGTCTTTGCGATTTATGTAGAATACATTTTAAAGAACTTCTTGAAATTTTAGATGAGATTGAAATGCCTTATAGTTTAAATTATTCTATTGTTAGAGGACTTGATTATTATACTAGAACTGTTTTTGAGGTTTTAGCAGTAGATGAGTTTGGGCAAATGTCTTCGCAATTATCCTTAGCTGGAGGCGGGCGATATGATTCTTTGTCAGAATCTATTGGAGGACCTAAAATATCTGGAAGCGGAGTAGCTATTGGAGTAGAGAGAATTATAAGCGTTTTAGAGGACAAGAATATTGATGTTAATGCTGGAAATAAAAATCCTGATATTTTTATTGCCCAGCTTGGTTTTACAGCAAAAAAATACGGATTGAAATTATTTGATCAATTAGTAGAAGAGGGTATAAATGTAGACGCGGCTTTTTCTAAGGACGGCTTATCTCCTCAGCTTAAGCTTGCAGACAGTAAAGGCGCGCGTTATACTATTATTATTGGTGAAAAAGAACTAAAAGATAAAAATGTTTTATTTAGAGATATGAAAACAGGAAATCAGGAGATATTGCAGATAAAAAATCTAATACCAGAATTGAAAAATAGAATAAATATTTAATATTTAAGAACTAAATAAAATATGAATTGTATTTTTTGTAAAGTAATTACACGAGAAATTGGAACTAAATGGATTATTGAAGAAAATGATGATTTAATAGTTGTAGAAGATATTAATCCAAGCGAACCAACTGATTGGTTAGTAATTAGTAAAAAACATATTATTTCTGTGAATGAAATAGAAAATGACGATAAAGAATTAGTATGGAAAATGCTTTTAAAAGCTAAAGAATTAGCTAAAAAATATTATTTAGTTGATTCTGGATATAAGCTTTTAATAAATGTTGGCAGGGGCGCCGGACAGATTATTGATCATTTGCATATACATATATTAAGTAAGTTAAAAGTCAAAATTGCAAGTTAAAATTAAAAAGTTAATAAAGTTTAAAAGTTAAGAATTTGTTGATAACATTGACTTTGTTAAAGATAATAATTAAATTAAAAAGAAAGGGGGCAATATTATGGCAGAAGTTAAAAATGAAGGAAAAAGCAATATCGGAGCAATGTTAAGAAAATTTCAGCTTTATATTAAGAAAAGCGATATTTTAAAGGAAGCAAAAAAGTCGCAATTTAGGATAAAACCTGTTAGTAAATTACAAAGACGCAAATCAGCTCTATATCGAGCTAAACAATCAGAAAAATACAGAGAAAAGCGATAATATAAACAAAGTTCTCAGTTCAAAATTCTATGTTTTAATAAAAAATTCAGAAGAAGTAATCTTTTTATTATTTATATGAAAGTAGTAACATCTTTAGATATAGGGTCAAATACCATAAGAGCTGTAACAGCCCAAATAGAATCGCTTGATTTGCAAGAATCAAGCAGTGATTCTATAATTTCTATTATAGGAGTTAATAAAAAGCAATCAATAGGAGTAAGAAAAGGCGTTATTATTGATATTAACGATACAGCTTTTAGTATTAAAAAAATTTTAGACGAGTTAGAAAAAATAACAGGACAAAATATTGATGAAGTTATTGTTGGTATTAACGGAGAAAATCTTTTAGGGATTAACTCTAAAGGAATAGTCGCTGTATCGCGAGCTGATAAAGAAATATCAAATATTGATATAGACAGGGCTATTCAATCAGCTAAAACATCATCTATAGCGCCTAATAGGGAAATAATAAATGTTGTATCTAGATTTTATAATATTGATAATGAAAAAGGTATTAAAAATCCAATAGGAATGAGCGGAGTAAAATTAGAAGCAGATGCTTTAGTTATTACCGTGTCATCGCCTTTTATTAAAAATATTACTAAAGTTATAAATATGGCTGGCCGCAAAGTTCTTTCTTTTATACCTGGAATAATAGCATCTGGCGAATCTGTTTTATCAAACAGGCAAAAAGAATTAGGAGTTTTAATTTTAGATATAGGGTCTGATACAACAGGTTTGTTAGTATATGAAGAAGGAGAATTAGCTCATTTAGAAATAAAACCTTTTGGCGCTGGCCATATAACAAATGATATTGCTATTGGTTTAAGAATTGATATTGATACCGCTGAAAAAATAAAAATTAAATTTGGATCTTGCGTTCCTGATGAGATTAGAAAAACAGAAATAATTAATCTTAATGAATTAGGAATAGAAGGCGATTTTAATATTAGAAGACGCGATATAGCTTTGATTATTGAAGCAAGGATGAAAGAAATTTTTAGTTTTGTTAATATATCTCTTGATAATATTGGCAAACGAGGATTTCTACCAGCAGGAGTTATATTAGTAGGAGGAGGTTCTAATTTGCATGGAATAATTGAAATGGCTAAAAAATATTTACGCTTACCAGTTAAAGCAGGATATCCTGAAAAATTTAAGGGATTAGTTGATGAAGTTACAGATCCTTGTTTTGCTATGGCTACCGGACTACTTTCTTGGTATGGTAAAAAAATTAAACATGAGCCAATAAAAAATGACAAGTATTTAGATAAAGTTGTATATAAATTTAAGAATTTATTTCATAAAATATCTCCGTGATAAAAAAAGAACAATAAAAAGCGCTTACTTAAGTATGTTTTTAAGTAAGCGCTTTTTTATTTTCAATTACGAATATATTTTTACCACGTTTCTTTTTAAATAAGGTTTTTCAAGTTTTTAAATAGACTATTGACATCATAATTTTTTTGGAATATATTAAGGTAAAATTAATTTTAATTTTTTTGAAACAAGTTAAAAACTAAGTTCAAAATTTTGAAAAATATTATATTAAAAATAAGGTTATCAATAAACTTTTAACGAAAACAAATATGCCACAAATTAAACCAGAAGCAGAATCATTTACATCAATAAAAGTAGTTGGAGTTGGGGGCGGTGGTTTAAATGCCATTGATCATATGATAGACGCCGGATTAAAAGGAGTTGAATTTATTGCTGTAAATACTGATGCTCAAGATTTGCATTATTGTAAAGCAAATGAAAAAATTCACATTGGAAAAAACGCTACGCGCGGTTTGGGTGCTGGTATGGACCCAGAATTAGGAAGACAAGCAGCAGAAGAAAGTAAAGAAGAATTAGCGCGAATGCTTGATGGAGCTGATATGGTTTTTATAACCGGAGGAAAAGGAGGAGGAACTTGCACTGGAGCAGCTCCTTTTATAGCTGAACTTGCTCGTTCGTTAGGAGCATTAACTATCGCAGTAGTTACGAAACCTTTTTCTTTTGAAGGGTCGCAAAGAGCGCAAATAGCATTAGAAGGCATTGAAGATTTAAAAGGCAATGTTGATAGTTTAATTGTTATTCATAATGACAGAGTTTTAAACATTATTGATAGAAATACTACTTTAAATAAAGCTTTTTCAATAGTTGATAATATTTTACTTCAAGCAGTGCAAGGAATCTCTGACTTAATTACATTGCCAGGTATTATTAATGTTGATTTTGCAGATGTTAGGGCTATTATGAAAAATTCAGGAGCAGCTTTAATAGGCGTTGGCGAAGCATCTGGAGATGATAGAGCAGTAGAAGCAGCAAAAATGGCTATTAATTCCCCTTTAGTTGAGATGTCAATTAATGGTGCGAGAAGGCTATTATTCAGCATTAGCGGAGGATCTGATATTAGTATGAGTGAAATTAACAAAGCAGCAGAAGTTATTACTACTTCCATTGATCCCGACGCTAAAATCATTTTCGGCGCTTTTAATGATGATAAAATAAAACAAGGCGTTCTTAAAATTACTATTATTGCCACTGGTTTTGACAGAGAAATAATAAGCGATAACAAAATAAGAGAAGTAAGGGAAATTTACAAGATTAATGATGATAAAAATGATTTTAATTCTATTAAAAAAATATTAAAAGATGAAGATAATATTAAAGGCAATGAAAAAGCAAATAATTTTATAGAAGAAGACATTGATTTAGAAGCTGATATTTTAGAAGGAAATTTTGAAATAAATTATAATAACAAAAATAAAAAAAGCAATTTATCAAAAAACAATAGTTTATCAGATAATGAAGAAAATGAAGATGAACTATCTATTCCCACATTTATACGAAATAAAATGAAAAGAAAGTAGCTTATTTTATTAGTTAAACAAGAGTTATCCACAAAACCGTATGTATAAAATACATACGGTTTTGTGTTTGATTTTAGGCATAATTAGTCATAATGTATTATAAATCTACTTTTAAAAATTTGTAAATTTAAAAAAGTAAATTGAATTTTTGCTTAGCTTGCGTTTCTTTGTAAAAATATTACTAATATGATAAAGTAGTTTTACAATGACAAAAGAAAAATTTTTTAAGAGTATAAAAAAACGCGATGGCAGAATTGTTCCATTTGATGAAAGTCGTATTACTAACGCTATATTTAAAGCAATGCGCGCGGCAAAAGAAGGCAATAAAAGTAATGCCTTATTAGTTTGCGGAAAAGTTATAGTAGAGCTTAAAAAACTCCGCCTTTATGATGAAATCCCTACTATAGAGGAAATTCAAGACATAGTAGAAACAGAACTTATACTAACTGATTTCCCTAAAACAGCTAAAGCATATATTTTATATCGTAGAGAACATGAAATAAAAAGACTTGAAAGAGTTGATATTCTTGAGGGCAAAACAACTAATTTACCTTTTACAACTAATGCTCTTCATGTTTTAGCAAAAAGATATTTAGCTCGCGATAAACAAGGGCAAATACAGGAAAACCCAGAGCAAATGTTTGACAGGGTAGCTAGATCGCTTGCTAATGTTGAAGAAAAATACAATAAAAATAAACAAGAAATACAAGGAATTTATGAGAATTTTTTGGAAGCAATGGTATCTTTTAAATATTTGCCGGCAGGAAGAACTTTAGCTAATGCCGGAGCTGAAACCGCTATTATTCCTAACTGTATAGTATTAAATATTCAAGATAGTATGGAAGATATTTTTGATACTTTAAAAAAAGCTGCTTTGCTCCAACAAATGGGTGCGGGACTTGGATTTCCTTTTCATTTGATACGACCAGCAGGAGTAAGCGCTGTAAGATGCAGAGGCATTGCTTCTGGACCAATTTCATTTTTACATGTTTATAATGCTGCTTTTAGCGTTATTAAACAGCAAAGCAGGCACGGAGCTAATATGGCTATTATGAGAGTTGATCATCCAGATGTTTTGGATTTTATGTATAGCAAGAAAATAGAAGGCGTTTTAAAAAATTTTAATATTTCTATTGGCTTAACAAATGATTTTATGGAGAGTGTTGTAAAGAATAATAGGAATCCATGGATGTGCGAATTTAACGGAGTTAAAATGAAGCCTCGAATTATTGAGCGGGATCGCAATGAAAAAATAATAGAAATAAGAGAGGTTAATATGACAGCGCGCGAGATAATGGATGAAATAGTAACTCACGCATGGACAAATGGAGAACCAGG
>Ga0209211_10000930_pt1 | contig 57762 bp, 49 predicted proteins | sample RifGroA2_FD_183992 | JGI IMG/M metagenome (GOLD analysis project Ga0209211, IMG submission 183992) | Groundwater microbial communities from Rifle, Colorado, USA - Groundwater A2 (SPAdes) (version 2) | ecosystem: Environmental > Aquatic > Deep subsurface > Groundwater | place: Rifle, Colorado... | reverse complement strand
ATAATTCAATTGTGAATCAACATTATCAGGATCAGAAGAAAAATCATTAAGATTAAAAGCATTATCCCTCGAAGTATCCTCATTCAATGTTTGATCAGGAAGACCAGCAATAACAGGAGGCTGATTCACAGGCAAAGCAACAACAGTCAACACGACAGAATTACTCACGGCAGAACCGCCAAGACCATCACGAGCAGTAAAAACAACACGCTCAACACCAAAAAAAGAAGCGGCCTGAGTAAAAGAAACAACATTCCCTGAGCCAATAACAACAGTAATGTTAGGATTATCAGCAGCAGAAGCAGTATAAGTCAAAACATCACCATCAACATCAACAAAAAAGTTATCAAGATCAAAAGCATTATTCCGAGAAGTACCCTGAGTCCACGTCTGATCAGGAATAGGATTAGCAAGAGGATCAAAATTAGGATTATCATTAACAGGAACAACAATCACACGAAAAACATCACTGCTGGAAAGACCAGAAGGATCACGAACAGTAACAGTAACATCACAAAAACCATTAAAATTATTTTGAGGCGTGAGATCAACATTCTTACCTGAATCAACAACAACACCACACTGATTACTAGTAGTAACAGCAAGAACATAATTCAATTGTGAATCAACATTATCAGGATCAGAAGAAAAATCATTAAGATTAAAAGCATTATCCCTCGAAGTATCCTCATTCAATGTTTGATCAGGAAGACCAGCAATAACAGGAGGCTGATTCGGAACGGGTATGACAAAGACCTGTGCACTCCCAACACCATTCGTTGGTATGTCCCTTGCCTGAACAACGCAATTTCCTGCTGCAATGCCTGTCAGCAGCCCATTTTGGTTTACTGTGCAGAATGCAGTTCCCTGGCTAATGCTCCATGCATAGCTCGTCCCGCCAGTTGCAGTGAATTGCTGTGTCTGTCCAACAGTGATTGTCGCAGGGTTTGGTAAAACAACAACAGATGCAGGGTCTGGAAACTCTGATGGATCATCTGGCCCTGTACAGTCCGGATCATCCTGGTCGATAAATCCATCACCGTCATTGTCTATGCCATCAGAACATTGTGTTGGGCCATTGTTTGTTTCATTGTTATCTTCTGGGCTGGTACAGCCAAAATCTGCCGGATAGTCTATTTCCCCATCGCCATCATTATCAATGAAATCTGAGCATTGTGGTGTTGATGGGCCTTGAACGTGGATTGAGATTATCGAGGACATGGGCGTTATAGTCAGCCCATTGCATCGTGGATCAGTGGGAAATCCTTCAACAGTAACAAAATGATCACCAGGTACTGTTGGTATATAAGTGAATGATGCAGGTCTTGGTGTAACAGCGTCAGGATTTGCTGCTAAGGTCTCTTGTTGAGAGAATACCTGTGTTCCGGTCACAATCCCAGTTTCAGTTACTCGTGTTTGTACAGGGAACAGATTGTGATTGTTGTCAGCATAGTTGCTGATTCTATTATAAGAGAACGTCACTGTTTGCCCAACCTGAGGCTGAGCATTTGACGCGACAAGATTGTTGATTATAGTGTAGCACTCGTTTGTTGGCCTGGCTTCCAGGACAACAAGATTTTCGTAGGCGTTATCTGCTACTTTATTATTTTGATTGCATTGTGAATCTGTAACATCAGTGTCTATATGGATTTGGTAATTTCCCGGTGTGGCAGGCGTCCAGACAAACCGGACTGTTTCTGTGCTGTCCATGAAGATGTTAACATCACGAGAATCTGTATAGATAACCTGCCCTGTTCCAAGCTGCTCTACTTGAAGGGTAATCCTGGTCATCGCTGAATAGTACTCATCCTTCAATGCCAGCAGTGCAGGATCATCTGGAGGAAGCCAGTTTGGAAAGCCATTATTGAGCCTATAGAAAGGAGAGTTTGCATCCGCAGCGATGTTTGCGGGTACATCAATGACCAATGGTTCATTTGCATAGACAGAGTTTTCTGTCACGAGATTGCCGATCTCTGCCCTGCAGAAATCGCCTTTGAAGAATTCTACTTTTTGGGAAAAATCTCCAGTGGTAGGCGTTGTTGTGTACGTTTGCTTGAGCGGCATGTATCCTTGCTTATGATAATAGAGCCCATACCACCACGAACCGGAATCCGGCCGGGCTATGTTGAAGACTGATACTGCATCACCTGAATTTCCTTGAAGATAACCATAGATAGAATTGCAGGGTTGGTCTTGGCATTGCGCCAGCAGAACATCAACACCCGTCACAAGATTCTGGGTTACCTTATCAGCAAACGTTACTGTATATCGCGACGTTCCCGCCGCTGAAACTGGAATGATTGATGTCACCAAAAAGATGGTAACAAACAAGGTTAGGAATTGTTTAGAGTTCATGATCATGTTCCCCCGATTTTATTCGATCGTTGAGCCTCCAATGCCGCCGCTTCCTCCTCCAGATCCACCGCCGCCAATGCCTCCAGTGCCAACTGATGGGATGATGGGTCCTGGTCCGCCATTGCCGCCAATTCCTGGCGGCCCCTGTGGTCCAGCGGGTCCTTGTGGTCCAGAACCTCCATTAGCGCCAGGTGGGCCTTGTTGTCCCTGAGGGCCTCTCTCTGGTCCATCAAAAAGATCGATGAGCTGTGTCACTGTTGAGATGAATGAAGCGATACCATACAACCCATCCAGGAAGACACCAAATGAGGCAGGTCCAACAACCCTGCTTCTCCTGAGAGGAGAAAATCCTCTAGCTTCAAAATTAAGGTCTGCTGCCCCATCAAAGCCAAGATTATGCCATTCTCCACCAGAAAGACGTTCTTGGCCAGTTAAGATAAGATCGCCATAATGTCCTTCTCCAACTCCATACGATGTTTGAACAGGATCCTTGAATACAATGAGACCAAGAAGAGGTATACCAGAAAAAGGCCGAGACTCATGGAGGTGGTTCATTGCAGGCATGACAGGACCCCACATTTGGTCATCGAGACCAACATAGGGGAATAGTCCATGTGTATTTTGAAATCGAACAGCACCAATACGATAATGTTCAGGTTCATTGATGGTTGATAGGAGTTGTTGTCTTGTCGCTTCTGGCAGTGCATCACCAGCAGCAAAATCAATGTTGCCTATGCCATTCCATGCATCTCGCACCCAATTTATTTGATCTCTGCTGCTCACTCTATCAGGTCGCTGACGGATTCTTTGTGCCCTAAACCGATGGAAATTAGCATTCACCTGATAATCGCTTCCTTTAAGTGCTAAGCGTTTATCAACAAGTGCTAATACTAATGTATCATACGGTTTGTTCAGGACTAACGTATCCAGGTCGACCGGTGGATTATTCACCCAATCAGCCCTTCTGTTCTCTTCTGTCGTGATGGGTTGAACATAGGTAGTGAGGAATTTATCTTCCTCACCTGGTAAGATGATTGGTACCATCCCGGTATACGGGTCAGTACTCATAGGAATACGAGCTTGTTCGCCATGTCGGACAGCAACAGCAAGAAGCAACGGGCTAACCCTATCACGTAAAAGATATCCTGTGGGCCGCTGTTCTAGCAGGGTTATTCGCAACTCATGATCCGCAATAGTCTCGCCATGTTCACTCACAGCGCTTTCAAGACTGCTCACCCTCCTTTCTAGTCTTGTGTATAAGCTGCCAAGCTGCTCTATTTGCCCCGCTACCCAACCCCTGAAAGTTGGATATCCCTCAAGGATCGTATGCCATTCATTCCACCATACCCTGATGGACCCGCAAAGGTCATCTAAGACTGGTGGTTCAATATGAGAGGTTTCTCTTTGTTCTTCAAGGCCTCTCCCGACAGCATATAGGGTTTCCAGCATTGTCCTAATCTCGGTTGTCCTGACAACAAAGTAAGGGGTGTTAGTATCCGGATTAGTGGTAGTGCGGCCCCATTCATACACAGCAGCGAGGGCTTCAAGGCTCCTGCCTGTCAGTCGGACAAGTCCTGGCCTTCGTTCTGTTGTCTCATCGAGGTATATCTCTGCCGGGAAGATGATATCTCCTGATTGCCCGTGACCAAACGCGTATGATCCATGGCCTCTGGCTCTTCCGTTCGCAAAGACATAATAGGTTCCATCATCATTAACCCTGAACGTGACAGTTTGGTTTCTTGTGACATAATCTACAAGACCTGCCTGGTCATTGTCAAACATATGGGTTAATTCCCTAACGACAGAATCACCCGCTCCATGGGTAGTAACATAATCTGCAATTGCATCGCTCCAGGCTTGCCCTGGTTCTGATCGTAAAGTCAGGCTTCTTCCTTGTCCAATGCTTTGGAAGCCTTCAAACTCGTTTGTAGTGACGGTGGATCGTGGATCCCTAGCTTCTGTTCGAACAACGCTCGCATGACTATACCCCATTTGGCCGAATTCAAAATAACGGAGCATAGAGGCAACTAATGTCTGTTGAACATCATCGACAGTGGTCATATCATTTGGAACGCCGGTGATATGGAGCGATGCGCGGGTGCTGGCAGTGTTCAGCCATACTTCCATCTCTCTGACCATTCCAGGCAGGTCGATTCTTTCTTCTTGGTAGTCATACCATATCTGCGCTCTTTTTGAGTCATCTCGGATATCAAAGAACACATAGCGCTCTCCTGCATCGGTAAGATGCATATTCCGGGGGACTGTTCCAGCCCATAATTGAAGATCAGGGGTCTCCATTCCATAGTGTGAGAGGAGGGATGGAAGGGCAATTTGCTGTCCTTGGCCTCCGTCAGCTGCAGGTGCGTCTGCTGCCGGTGCTGTTGTTGCAGCAGAGACTGGTGCTGCCATGCCGGTAAAGAGAGTGAGTGCGCCAAGGGCAAGAATTGCTGAATTGGGGATAGTTCTTCCATGATAAACTTCAGGATTTCCTTCATGTCCTCCAAGGCGAAGGCTCAGCCCTTCTAACGTTTCTAAACCGCCTGTTTTTTGCAGAGCTCGAGAAGCATAATCTGAAAGGTGGTCAAGCCCATAGTGTTTCCCACCAAGTCCCCGTGATTGATCTGTCATTCTAAGGTACCCCCTTATCGATCTCTCACCCCATTTTAGAATGCCCCCAGGCAAACTTAATAGGCAAAAAACATACTCATTATTTAAAGCTTGTGGTTTATTACTATTATAAAATAGTAAATATATAATAGAATAATATGGTAACGACCATCAAGTGACAAGAATCAAAGGTAATGTTTTAATAAAGGAATAATTAGCCTTCTCCCATGATAGCGATAATTGGTGCTGGGCCAGTCGGGAATTATGTGGCATATCTTTTGGCATCAAATAATATCGCTGTTGAGGTGTTCGAAGAACACGGTGAAGTGGGGATCCCCTGGCAGTGCACAGGGATCACGACGGCCAGCTTCGAAAAAATTGTCGAGCTTCCACCAAAGCTGATTATCAATCGGCTAAGAAAGCTCAAGATTGTTTCAAGACGTCATTCTGTGCGAATGCCAATCGAAGAGATCGTTCTAGACCGCGTCGGGCTGGATAAGCATTGGTATGAAGAAGCAAAAAAGAGTGGGGCAAAGTACCATCTCAATTGCCGTTTCGAAAGGAAAGAAGGAAAGAGCGTCATAGTGCTAGACAAGAAGGCAGGAAAAGAAATGATGATACAGCCGGACCTGCTCATAGGTGCTGATGGGCCAAGCTCAAAAGTATCTGCGCTGATCAATCCAAAGCCGGCAAGGACATTCTTTGGGTATCAGGTGAGGATCAAGGGGGAATATGATGCGGAATGTTTTGAGACTCATTTCATTGATGATCATTTGTTTTACTGGGTTGTCCCAGAATCAGCAACAGTTGCCAGGATCGGCACTTTTTGCACCAGTTTTGACAGCAGAGCATGGGAAGCATTTTTGCAGAGGAGATGTGGAAAAAAGGCAAAAGGGCTAATCATCAACGCTCAGCCAGGAAAGATCCCTTGGTATTCGGGAGAAAAGATTATAGAGAAGGATGGCATCAGGATTGTTGGGGATGCTGCTGGGCAGGTGAAAGCAACTACAGGAGGAGGCCTAGTCCCAGGGTTTTTGGCAGCAAAGGCGCTGGCACGATCAATCATAAAAAATACTTCTTATGCAAAGGAAGTGGGGGAAGTGCACCGGCAGCTTTCAGTGAGTTTATATCTCCGGAATATCCTTTCTCGCTGTTCAGTTGAGGATTATGATGCGCTGGTGAGATATCTTGACCAGGGAAGGATCAAGAGGCTGCTCTACAAGATTGATAGGGATCATCCAATCCAGCTCGCCTGGAGGGCAGCAGTGCTCGAGCCAAGGCTTCTTCGTTTCTTGCCCAAACTTTTATAAAGGCTATCCTGTTCCTTGGGCGTGGGTTGTTTCATGGGAGAAGATGATATTGAGATTGATTTTGGCAAGATCACGAAGTTCTTTAAGAGAGACAAGAAAAAGGCAGAGCAAAAAGAAGCGGCTGATGATCAGGTGCAGGGGAGTTCTGCTGAGGAAACACCAAAGAGTGGGTCTCCTGAAATAAAAGAGGGAATAAAAGAGGGCGCAAATAAGAGTGCAAAGGGCGATCATGACGATGGAAAGAATGAAGCAGGCAGCGCTCAGCAATCAGGAGAAGATGCTCAGAAGGATAAAGAGTCTGCAGTAAAAAAGAAACAAAATGGTGCGCACGAGACCAAAGATGATAAGGAAGAACAAGATGGTGATGAGAAAGGACAAAGTGATGACGAGATTGCAATTGACTTTTCAAAGATAACAGGCATATTCAGAAAGAAAGAAGCAAGAGAGAAGGAAAAATCAGAGGCGCAGAAAAAGCAGAGGGTGAGCGAGGAACGAAAAAAGAAACCCGAGTCTGCTGATCTTGAAAAGAAACAAAATGAAAAGGAACAGGACAGCGAGGATGCTGAGGAAGAGATTTCATTTGACTTTTCAAAGGTAAAAGGGTTGTTCAAGGCAAAAGGCAGAAAGGAAGACGCTGAAGAAAAAGTTGATGTTCAACCAGTTGTTCATTTTGTCAAGAAGAACAGCAAAGTGCTGATTATGCTCATATTGCTCCTCATCCCGCTATATATAGGGATGGAAGTGAGGACTTATCCAAACCACCTGCCAATAGCAGACGATATGGCAAAGGAGGTTGTCCAAAGATCGATCCAGGCGCAGATCATAGATCAGGTCAACAACCAGTATCCAAACCTTCCAGCTGCGCAAAGGCAAAAGATTCTCGAGAAGGAATACCAAAGGGTCGTGAAAGAGAACCAGGCAGGAATTGATCAGCAGGTTCAGCTGTATGGTAATTATATTCGTGCCCAGATGAAAGTGGGAGAGGAAGATTCACAGACATATCTTCTCGCCATTGATCCGTATCATTGGGCGCGGTATGCGCGGAACATTGCTGATCATGGATATCCTGGCGATGATCTGCGCGAGGGGCAGAGTTATGATACCTTGATGCACGCACCCTTGGGGAGGTATGTTTCTGGTGACAGGTTCCACGCATATTTCGAGGCATACCTGTATAAGTTTGTCCGTCTCTTCGATAAGGATGCTGATTTTCAGGGAGTCATCTTCACCACCCCTATTATTATTATAGTGCTCGGGATCATCCCGACCTTCTTCTTGGCAAGGATGATTGCAGGGGACATTGCAGGGTTTGTTGCAGCTCTTATCATTGCAGTCCATCCTGCGGTAATGTCAAGAACGGTTGGAGGGTTTGCGGATACGGATCCATACCAGATCCTTTTTCCGTTGCTCATCTCATTATTATTCATGTGGGCATATGAGCTCAAGAAGGTGCAGGGAAAGATCCTGCTCGTGACATTCGCCGGTCTGCTTGTCGGATTATATGCCTCTGCATGGAGGGGCTATTGGCACATCCTTGATTTTTTAATGGTCGTTGCCATCACACAGCTCTCATTTTATCTCCTTGTACACTGGTCGGAGGTAAAGAAAGGTCTCTTTTCAAAGGAGGCAGTAACCCATGGAGCGATCATCCTCATCACGTTCATCTTGGCATCTGGCATGTTTATAGGTGTTTTTAGTGAGCATGCTCCGCTCGATATCTTCAGGGAGGCAACAGGTCAGCCGGTAAAGTTCTCAACAGCAAAGGATGTTGGGATCACCTCAATCTGGCCAAACGTCCTAACAACCGTCGCAGAGCAGAATGAAGCAAGCAGGTCAGAGATCATTAGTACGGTCGGTTTTGGCGGGAAGAGCGCCGGAAAATTCCTTTTCTTTTTATGCTTTTTTGGCATTGCTGTTGCGGTCACGGAGAGGTCATGGAAAAGGAAAAAGGATATGGTTTTCCTTGGTGCAAGTGCCATCTATTATCTGGTGATAATCAGCATGAATGATCGCATCGAAAACACACTCACGCTGTTTTTCCTCCTTGCAGTTCCATTGATCATCAAGGCATATTTGGCCATTGACGAGAAGGATGAGCATATCAGGATGAGATATGCAGCGCTTATCTTTGTCTGGATTATTGCTACTATGTATGCCAGCCAAAAAGGCATCAGGTTTACTTTGATGATGGTTCCAGCTCTCGCAATTGGGCTTGGTGTTGCTGTTGCATTCCTCTTTGAACTCATTGACCGGTATGCATCAAGGGAGATGAAGGTTGAAAAGTATCTGATTACCGGGTTCTTGTTCTTGCTTCTTTTCCTCGCATTGTATAAAGGGCCAGTTGCTGCAGGAAAGGAAGTGGCAAAGAACCAGATTCCAGGGATGAATGATGCGTGGTGGTCTGCACTAGAAAGGATTGATGGTGCAGCCAGCCAGGATGCGATCATCACCTCCTGGTGGGATTATGGCCATTGGTTTAAGTTTGTTGCAAAGCGTGGAGTGACCTTTGATGGGGCATCACAGAACCTCGAGCCCGCCCATTGGGTCGGATTGGTGCTGCTTACAGAAAATGAGACAGAAGCGAAGGATATCTTGAGGTTCTTGACATGCGGCAACTTTTACACGCATGAGTTTCTGCTCAGGTCAAACTGGTCCAGTGACCCCTATGACCAGGTGATGCTGCTCAAGGAGATCATCCCCCAGAGCCGGGAGGAAGCACGCCAAACCTTGATTAAAAAAGGGTTCCCGGAGGGCAGCATCACTCAGCTTCTTGATTACACCCATTGTGATCCTCCAGAGGACTATTTTATCGCATCAGATGATATGGTGTCAAAATCTGGGGTGTGGGCTCATTTTGGCATCTGGGATTTCAAAAGGGCATATATCTATAATACCTTGATAAAGCAGGAATATGCAAGCAAGGAGAAGGCAATAGCATGGCTCGGGGAGCGTTTTGATATGCCACCAGCTGATGCTGAGAAGATGTATAATGATGTGCGCACGCTTGCAAAGGCTGACGCAAACTCCTGGATTTCCCCCTGGCCAAGCTATGTGCAGGGAGTGCAACAATGTAATCAGGGAGGGGATATTCTCCAGTGCCCGCAGGGGATCATGTTCAATCTCACCTCAGAGGAGGCATACATTATTAATCCTGACAAGAGTGTTACTCATCCAAAAGCTGTTGCTTTCGCGGCAACGAATGATACCATAGTCAAGAAATATTCTGAGAACATCCATTCACCAGAGTTTGGTATTGCGATCATACCTGCTGACGGAAAATATTATGCTGTGCTAATGGACCCCCGATTGACAGGATCATTGTTCACCAGGATGTTTTTCTTTCAGGGACACGGCCTTCGCTACTTTGATGCTTTTAGCGTTGAGCGAAATCAGGTTCTTGGCACCCAGGTGTATACATACAAGGTTGATTGGAACGGGACAGATCCAAACATTGCCCCACTGTTCCCAGAGGATAGCTCAATAGAAGAGAACTCGCGTATTGATGCATCAAAAGCAAGCAATGAAACGGCTGGATTGGGTAATGACACTAGGATAATAGACAGTGATAAAGGGAATGAATCTAAAGGAAGCAGAAATAGTTCAGCCCGCTCAAAGAACATTTCCAGTAAATAGAAGGGAGCATTCATTTCCGCTGCCTTTAAATAATGCTCATTTCTACCATGCACCATGAAGAAAAAGATAATTGCGGTCATTCCTGCATACAATGAGGCTCAAAGGATCGAGCCGGTCATCCAAGAGACAAAAAGGTATGTTGATGAGGTTATTGTCGTTGATGATGGAAGCCAGGATGACACAGCTCAAATCGCAGCTAAGGCTGGGGCCCATGTCCTCCAGCACCTTATTAACCTCGGCAAGGGTGCAGGGCTCAAGACCGGGTGTGAATGCGCAGTGCTTCATCACGCTGATATTATCATCATGCTTGATGCAGATGGCCAGCATGAGCCAGTGGATATCAAGCGTTTTATTGAGAAGGTAAAGGAAGGGTATGATATTGTCTTTGGGGTGAGGGAATTACAGAAGGGAAGCCCCTTCATTCTCCGCCTGGGCAATGAGATCATCTCCACCATGATCTTCCTCCTCTTCCACATCCACATCAAAGATTCTCAATGTGGGTTTCGCGCATTTACTGCAAAGGCATATGAAAGCATCAAATGGCGCTCCACTGATTATGCTTTAGAGTCTGAAATGATTGTGAATGCAAAACAGCACAAACTCTCCTGTACCCAACTAAAGATTAAGAACATTTACAATGACAGGTTTAAGGGAACAGGGGTCATTGATGGAATGAAGATTGTGGCAAACCTTTTGTGGTGGCGTATCAGGGGGGTTTGAAAAAGCAGTGAATGATCATTGGAGGGGCATTGACAAGGTAGGGGAGAAGATTGTGGGAGGCAAGGACGGGAAAGAATATATTTAAAAATCCCATTCTGTTCTCCTCCCGATATGGTACTTGGCATTCAGGTTGCAGGCGTCTGTTTCGCCTTGTTCATGCTCTACATCACGTACACGAGCTCAAAGAAAAAGCAGTTTACCGCAAAGGAATGGGTGTTTTGGAGCCTGATTTGGGTCATGATCGGTCTCATCTCCCTATTCCCAGAACTGCTCGACAGTGTTGTAAAGCGCTTTCATTTTGCGCGGGCGCTCGATGTCATCATCATTGGAGGATTCATTTTTCTTCTGGGTATCATGTTCTACCAGTATACGGTTATTAGAAAGTGCCAGAGGAGCATTGAGGAATTGGTGAGGAAGGTTGCGCTGGAAAAGGAGCAGCGATGACAAGAGTTGGGACGATTAAGGCCATAGACAAGGTTCTTGGCACGCTCGGTGTTGTTCTTTTGGGATTGAAAAAAAAGAGTCCGCTGCCAAAGTCATTTTCTTCTATCTTATGCATCCAGTTGTGGGGGATGGGAGAGTCGATCTTGACGTTGCCTGCAATAATCGCAGTGAAGAAAGCAAATCCAAAGGCGACTATTTCAGTGCTGGCAACTGCAAGGAACAAGGATGTGTTTTTTGGTCAAAAGGATATTGACAACGTCATTGAGCTTGGCATGTCTCCAGGGATGATTCTTTCATTTATGAGGAAAAACAAGGATATGTTTGACCTTGTCATCGACTTTGAGGAGTACCTCAATATTTCGGCAATCATCGCGGCGAGGGTTGGAAAGCATACAATCGGGTTTTCAGGGCAGCCAAGATCCAGGGTATACGATGAGTCCATCCCATACAATGATGCACAGCATGTGGTGGTGACATGCATGGACCTGGCAAGGCTCGCTGGTGCAAAGGGGGTGCCAACAGAATTGCCAACGCTTGGTGCTGATCTGTCTGATAAGAAGAGGGTTGATATATTCCTTAGAGAGAGTGGTGTTGGGAAACAGCCTTTTGTCGGCTTTGGAACAAGTGTTGCTGAATCATCAAAATCTAGGATGTGGCCAAAAGAGAACTTTGCAAGACTTGCAGATTGGATGATAGGGAAAGAAAATGTCCATGTAGTCTTTGTTGGAACAAGAGGGGAGGTGGACGCTATCCAGGAGATCATTGAGCTGATGCATCATAAAGATAAGGCAGTAAATGGGGCAGGAAGGCTGTCAATGAGGCAGCTGTTTGATTTTGTCGGTAGATGCAGGATGTTTATTGGAAATGACTCTGGGCCAATGCATGTCGCAGCAGCAATGAGAGTTCCTACGATCGGTTTGTTTGGATGCAATCTCCCGGAAAGGTTTGGGCCATATGGAAAGAATGCTATGGGCATCAGAAAAGTCAAAGAAAGAAAGCCCTGCATCAACGTCCATCAGGGCGAGGTGAGGGAATGCCAGTTCGAGCAGACATGCGTCTCATTTATCTGGGTAGAAGATGTGCAGGAAGTGTGTGAGAGATTTTTTCGGAGGGAAAGAAAATAATGGGAACAAGAAGAGAATTCCTCAGGGCTGCTGGAGGGATTGCTGCTCTCGCCCTCACGCATGGGTGCTCTGATCCAGTGTATAAGGGAAGGATTGCCTACCTGCTCCGCCAGCAAGGTCAGAATCTTGAATTATCTCTTGAGGTCGTTGATCTCGCAGCAGCAGGGACAAGATCATTAAGATCATTATATACAAGCCATATTGGTGATCTGGCTGTTAATGGCAATGATCTGTACATAGCAGCATTCCCGGAGGAAATTCTCAAGAGGGTGAGCGTTGGCACAGGAGGGGTAGTTGATCTTCAAAGGGATCAACGATTCGCATATCGCTTCCCTTCCCCTTTAGGTGATGGCTTCTGTGCAGCATCTCTTCGTGAGAGCGGGAATGGTGGCGCTCATTTTCATATTGGTATTGTTGATGACCAGCAAACAAGAGTGATCGTGGAGGATATTGCTCAGACGCAATACGCCGCAACCAGAAGAGGGCCAGATGTTGCTGTCGCTTACGCTAAACAAAGAGAGTCAATGTTGGAGATATGGAAAGGGATATGGACTCCTGAAAATGGCCAATTGAGAAACGATCAGCAGGTAGGTGATATTCCCATGGCGCCGCCAGATCCATTCAAGCCCCAGCAATTGTTTCTTCGATTTGTGGGGGATGCATTAACAGTCTCTGATTCATCGATTGGATGTTTGTATTATGAGAAGGATGGATATCTCAGCCAGGCAGTCCTTGCCCAAGATGCCAGGATGATCAAACCCGGATCATACCTCTATGTCGATCAGGATGATCGCCGGGCAAGCCTTGTTTTGGATGATGGCTCGCCAAGAGAGATTTGGAGAACTGGTGGGATGATAAGGATTAGTGATATTCAGGACAGCGTAGCCCTTCTCACAAGAAGAGACGTGTATGGGACAGCGATGATCATTGTGGATGTGTATTCTCAGGAGCGAATGATTGTTCCGCAAAAGAAGGGAATGCCGTTCATGCCATTGTTCCTGGATTAAGCGGCATGCACATATTCTCCGTGGGTAAAGAAGCCGACGAGCTGTTTGATCTTCGCAATCTTTGGAAAGAGGTGGTTTTCTAGGCTGGTTGTGTGTTCATCGAAGAGTGCAAATACTTCTGGCTTGAGGAGATAGATGCCAGCATTCCCGACATGGGATGATATATGTTTTGGTTTTTCCTGGAAGTCGATGATAAGGTCTCCGTCAAGGATAGCATTGCCGAACCGTGAAGGTTCATTGATGCTCATGAGTCCCATCGTAGCCAGCTTGTCCTGCTGCATATGCTTTTTTTCCATCTGGTGGAGGTCAAAGTGGTTATAGACATCCCCGCTCATCACGATAAAATCCTGGTTGGACAGCTTGTCCTTGACAGCGAGCAATGCTTGTGCATTCCCTTTGACTGGCGCTTCGATGATTTCTGCTGGAAGAATGCTTTGCTGGACTTCCGAATAGAGTTTCACGCTCTCTTTAGTATGCTGGGTCACGATGTATGCCTGCTTTATGCCATGAGAGTAAAAGAAATGCAATTGCTCAAGAATGAGGGATCGCTTGTGGAGTGATGAGAGGGAAGTGTGCTGGTGTTCACCTTTGAGCAGGAGCACAACTGTCTTGATGGACTGCTCCTGGAGCCCTTTTTGGAGAAAGTATTCTATTGCCTGGCTTCTGCTCCTGATGATGGAGCCATCAACATGAGAATCTATCTGTCGGAGGAGTGGTTCATCGAGAGAGATGGCAATTTTAGCTTTGGTCATACTAAGTATGAAATAGTATGAACTATTTAAACATTGCGTAATTATCCTCATGAAAGAGAAAGACTTTTGAGATGATAGGGAAAACCTTATAAAGAAGCGGTAAATAAAAGTATGAAATATTCATACCTACAGGTGTAGGAGGGGTTCACATGGAAAACGTGATTACGGAAAAAGAGATAGATGAGAAGATCCATCACTGGTTCTTGGAGAGCGCGCGGGTAAAAGAAGAGCTCGCAAGGACGCAGAGGAAGAACATGGCAAAGATTGCAGCTATCGTTATTGATGCGATCAGGAACGGCAATACCATCTTTGCCTGCGGCAATGGCGGATCGATGTGTGATGCACTGCATTTGACCGAGGAGCTCACCGGAAGATACAAGAAGAACAGAAAACCTCTCCCGGGACTCTGCCTTGGTGCAAATCAGGGGAGTGTCAGCTGCATCGGGAATGATTTTGGGTATGATGATATCTTTTGCCGTGAGGTGCAGGCATTTGGAAAGAAAGGGGATGTTCTCATAGGGTTTAGTACATCAGGAAATTCGCTGAATGTGATAAAAGCGATGGGATGTGCAAAAGCGCAGGGGTTAAAAACAATCGCATTGCTGGGAAAAGATGGGGGCAAGATGAAAGGCATGTGCGATGTTGAGATTATCGTTCCCAGTAATGAATCATCCAGGATCCAGGAGAGCCATATGCTTATCTATCATTCACTAATAGAGCTCGTTGATGATACATTATTTCCGGAGGGTGGAAAACATGAGTAAGCAGTTGCAGGATGCATTAAAGAATGTCGTTGGAAAAAGGATTCTCGTCATTGGCGATGTGATGCTTGATAGGTATGTGTGGGGAAGCGTGGAAAGGATTTCCCCTGAAGCGCCAATTCCCATCTGCCTGGTAAAGAGAGAAACAAATGTCCCGGGGGGCGCTGGGAACACAGCTGCAAACATTACAGCAATGAAGGGAAAATGCACTCTCCTGAGCGTTGTTGGTGATGATGAGGCAAGGAGGATGCTAAACAGCGAACTGGAATCTCGCGGGATTGATGTATCCGCAATGGTCGCTGAGCAGGAAAGGCCAACGACAAGAAAAACAAGGGTGATGGGCGGCCAGCAGCAGCTGCTCCGGCTGGACTTTGAGGACTCTTCACCGATTAAGGAAGAAAGCAGGCAAAAGATTATTGGGTATATCAAGAAGAATGTTTCCCTGTTTGACTGCGTGGTCATTTCTGATTATGCGAAGGGGGTCATTGATAGGGAGTTGGCAGAGGCAGTCGTCCAGGAAGCAGCAAGGGCAAGAAAGCCTTTGCTTGTCGATCCAAAGCCAAAGCATGCAAAATATTTCAAGGGTGCAACATTGATCACCCCAAACCATAAGGAGGCTTCTGAGATCGCAGGTATCAGGGAGGAAAAGGAAGCAGACCATATCATCATAGGTAATCATCTCGTGAAGCTGATGGGTTCAGATATCCTGATCACAAGAGGGGAGAAGGGTATGACCTTGTTTCAGTTGAAGGAGAACGCAATTTCTGTTAATGAGTTCATGACGACGGCAAGGGAAGTGTATGATGTGAGCGGTGCTGGGGATACGGTAGTAGCAGCACTTGCCTTATCGATGGCAGCTGGAAATCCCTTAGAGCTGGGGATCATGCTGGCAAATATTGCTGCAGGGATTAAGGTAGGAAAACTCGGAACTGCTGCTGTCACCTACCATGAGGTAGAGGATAAGATCATGAACATTGACGAGAAGATCAAGTCAAGAGAACAAATCACCCTCGTAGCAAAGCAGGTAAGAGCAGAAGGCAAAAAGATAGTCACGACGAATGGCAGCTTTGACCTTCTGCACGCAGGCCACCTGAAATATCTTAATGAGGCAAAGGCGCAAGGCGACGTTTTGATCGTCGGGCTGAATAGTGATGACTCGGTCAGGCGCTGGAAGAAGACAGTTGGGTATGAGGATTGGAAAAACAGGCCGATCATTCCAGAGCAGTACCGCGCACGGATGCTTGCTGCATTGAAGAGTGTTGATTATGTGACTATCTTCGATGAGACAGAACCATTTGAGTTTCTAAACTCAGTCCATCCGGATGTCCATGTCAACGGCTCAGAATACGGGGAAAAGTGTATCGAAGCGGATCTCATCAAGTCGATGGGTGGCAGGATCCACATTGTTGAGAAGGAAGCTGGCCTTTCCACATCAGAAGTGATCAAGAAGATCAAGGAGTCAAAGTGATGATAAGCTCTGATGCAGGCAGTAGTAGAAGAGATGAATTCATCAAGAAGCACATAGAGGAAGTGCAAAAAAGCCTCAGTCGCCTTGATCAGGGAGAGATCAACAGATGCGTGTCCATCTTTTTCGATGCATGGAAGCAGAAAAAGACCATCTTTTTCATGGGCAATGGCGGCTCGGGAAGCACGGCCAGCCATTTTGTTGCCGACATGAGCAAGTGGACAATCATTGAGGGCAGGCCGCGAGTAAGGGCAATTGCCCTAACAGACAATATGCCAAACATTCTTGCCTGGGGAAATGATGATGGATATGAGGCTATCTTTGTGGAGCAGCTAAAGAACCTGATGGGAAAAGGTGATGTTGTTGTGGGAATTAGCGGCTCTGGAAATTCAAGGAATGTCATTGAGGCGCTAAGATATGCGAATGATAATAATGCAGCAACCATTGCTTTCCTTGGTTTTGACGGCGGGAAGATGAAAGCAATTGCATCCCATAGCGTCCATGTGAAGAATGATCATATGGGGCAAGTTGAGGGGATCCATGCAGTGCTCCAGCACATAATTGTTGATGCGTTAAAGAAAGAGATAAAGGACGCAAACGTTCCATAGGCATCCAGGAGAACATTTATTCGGCGAGAAAAGGAGGGAATGATGAAAAAGATTGAGAGTATCGAGGAATTGGAAGGGAAGGCAAGAGAATTGCGCATCACTACACTAAAGATGATTCATGCAGCTGGCTCTGGCCATCCCGGGGGATCATTATCAGCAGCTGATCTGCTCACAGCGATCTATTATCGGTTTATGAGGTTTAAGGCAGACCAGCCAAATTGGCCAGAGCGAGACAGGCTTATACTTTCAAAGGGCCATTGTTGCCCCATCTTATATGCAATCCTTGCGGATCAGGGATATTTTGAGAAGGAAAAACTCATGACTCTCAGAAAGATGGGAAGCATCCTCCAGGGCCATCCTGACAGGAATAAAACACCAGGAATAGAAGTTTCATCCGGTAGCCTTGGCCAGGGCCTCAGTGTTGCTGCGGGTATGGCATTAGCAGGGAAAATAGACAAAAAGCCCTACAAGACATACTGCATCCTTGGCGATGGAGAATTCCAGGAAGGAAGCAACTACGAGGCTTTGATGGCAGCAGCTCATTTCCGCATTCCAAACCTTGTGGCGATTCTTGATTATAACCAGATCCAACAGTGCGGGATGGTAAAGGATATCATGCATATTGATCCAGTCGGTGAGAAAGTGAAAGCTTTTGGATGGAAGGTGTATGAGATTGATGGTCATGATATGGGAGAGATCGTAATGACACTCGAGAAGGCGCAAAAGGACACTCAGCCAGTATTTATTGTTGCTCACACGGTGAAAGGGAAAGGTGTCTCGTTCATGGAGCTCAATAAGGATTTCCATGGAAGGGCGCCATCCGACGCAGAGTTGCATGCTGCGTTGCAGGAACTAGGCACGGTGACCAGCACCCAGCATCCGGCCCAAGGGGGGGTGGCATGATGGCAGAATCGGTCAAGCTTAATCTTTCTTTCGACACAAGCAAACCAGAGGCGACAAGGGATGGTTTTGGAAAAGGCCTTGTCATCGAAGGTAAAAAGAACAAGGACATTATTGCCCTTGATGGTGATCTTGCAAACTCTACAAGGTCGGAATGGTTCGGGCAGGAATTTCCTGACCGGTTCTTCAATGTGGGGATTGCTGAGCAAAACCTTGTTGGCATGGCAGCTGGCCTAGCCCTTGCAGGAAAGATTCCTTTTGCGTGCTCGTTTGCAGGATTCCTTGTCAATAGGGGCCATGACATCATCAGGATTAGTGTTGCCTATTCAAATGCAAATGTCAAGCTCATTGGCACCCATGGAGGCATCCAGATCGGAGAGGATGGCCCGTCCAACCAGTCGATGAGTGATATTGCCTCTCTCAGGGCGCTTCCAAGGATGGTTATTGTTAATCCCTGTGACGCTCTCGAAGCGGCAAAGGCTGTTGAGGCATTCGTGAAGACAAAAGGACCGATGTATATGAGGCTCACACGCAATAAGCTGCCATATTTTCATAAGGAAGACTACAAGTTCCAGCTCGGAAAGGCAGATATTATAAAGGAAGGCAAGGACGCAACAATCCTGGCAACAGGCGCGCTTGTTGCTGAAGCGATGAAGGCAGCAAAAGAATTAGAGAACGAGGGCATTTCGACAAGGGTGATCAACATCCACACGATAAAACCGCTCGACGCTGAGGCTGTCCTTCAGGCTGCAAGATCAACGAAGGTGATGATCACTGCTGAGGACCACAATGTCATCGGCGGCCTTGGGGGCGGGGTAGCAGAAGTCATCGCTCAGCAGCAGATAAGCATCCCCTTCAGGATCATTGGTGTGAAGGACTCATTCGCAGAGTCTGCAACGCCAGATCAGCTCTTTGAGAAATACGGGCTGTCCTATCCCCATCTGGTAACCGCAGTAAAGGATCTGATGAAGAGGAAGTAAGCATGAAAAAAACGATTTATCTTGGTTTTGACCACGGCGCCTTTCAAGTAAGGGGGTTTGTGAGAAGATACCTTGGGGAAAAACAGGTAGCATACAAAGATTTTTCAAAAGAGAAGCTGGATCCATCAGATGATTATCCGGATGCGGTAGTGCCAGCAGCAAAGGCCGCTGCAAAAGATGGCTCCTTTGCGATTGTTGGGTGCTCAAGTGGCACGGGAAGCTCGATTGCTGCAAACAAGGTCAAAGGGATCAGGGCAGCCCCGCTGCATGATGAGACCCTTGTGTATCTGGCAAGGCTTCACAATGACCTGAATTGTCTTGCTCTTCGGGGGATGATTTTTTCCTCAGATATCCAGATGCAAACAGCAGGTTCATACATTAATTTATTGTCGATCAAGCACACCTCAGTGACAGAACAGGAAGTGAGAAAATTGGTGAAGGTATTCCTTGAAACCGAGTTTGAAGGCGGCCGTCATCAGAAAAGGATTGAGAAGATCGAATGAAAGAAGAAGTGAGTTGAAAGAAGGATGAACAAAAAAAAGTCTATCATTTCCGTATCATTCCTCTCAGCAGACCAAGGAATGCTCAAAGAGGAGCTCGAATCAGTTGGTACTGCTGATTATTTCCACGTTGATGTGATGGACGGTAGGTTTGTTCCAAGAAAGACGTACTGCCCGGAAGATATCATCAGCCTCGAACTCACTGTTCCGCTCGATGTGCACCTGATGGTTGATAAGCCGGAAAATATGATTGATGATTGGCTAAGAACAGGACCATCTATTGTGGTATTCCATTATGAAGCAACAACAAAGCACAAAGAGATTATTGCAATGCTCCACAAGCAGGAGGTCAAAGCCGGCATCTCGGTAAAACCGGGAACGCCGGCAAAAGTCCTCTTCCCATTCCTCGCGACAATCGACCTTGTTTTGGTCATGACTGTTGAGCCTGGCGCTGCGGGCCAATCATTTATGCCAGAAATGCTGGAAAAAGTAAGAGGTTTAAGGAAAGCTGGCTTCAAGGGAATCATCGAGGTCGATGGCGGGATCACGCTGGAGAACCAGAAGAAGGCAAAGCTTGCAGGAGCGGACATGTTTGTTTCCGCATCATTCATATTCAAACACAAGGACAGGAAAGCCATTATTCGGCAGATGCAGGAGGTATGAAGATGGAAATTTGGGCAGATACAGCAAATACAGCGGAGATCGAGAAGATCAATGCGCTTGGAATCCTAGATGGTGTGACAACTAATCCAAGCTTGATTGCAAAAGAGGCTGGCGATCCAATCGCGATTTTAAAGAGGATAACATCAGTTGTTAAAGGGCCTGTTTCTGCAGAGGTGATTAGCGTTGAAGCTGATGGGATGATAAAGGAAGGAACTAAGCTGGCAGGCATTGCTCCAAACATTGTTGTAAAGATCCCAATGGGCATAGAAGGGTTAAAAGCAATTAAAGTGCTGCATCAGAAAGGTATTCGCACGAACTGCACGTTGACTTTTTCTGCTAACCAGGCACTTCTTGCAGCAAAGGCTGGCGCATCGTATGTCAACGCTTTTGTTGGAAGAATTGATGATGAGGGTGATGATGGCTTTCGCCTCGTCCAGGATATCCTGGTGATGCTGGAGAACTATAAGCTCCAGTCAGAGCTCATCGTCGCATCAATCAGGCATCCCTGGCATGTCCATCTCTCAGCCCAAGCAGGAGCGCATGTTGCAACGATTCCAACAGCAGTCATCGAGAAGATGGCCAGCCACATAAGGACAACTGAGGGGATCAATAAGTTTCTTGCAGATTGGAACAAGGCAGGAAAGGAATACAAGATTTGATAGTGTAAAGTGGAGTTGCGCTGGAAAAGGTTTGAAGCAACAACAATGGCACAAATCGCGTAGGCTCTACGCGAAGGTTTTCAAAGAAAACCGGTTTGTCGCCAGTATTGTTGTTGCCCAATGAAATGAAAGGTAGAGTGAGTCAATAATTAAAGAGGGCATGATGTACAAAAATCTGGCATTGGAATTTGTCCGGGCAACCGAAGCAGCAGCGCTAGCCAGCGCTAAGTGGATGGGCAAGGGCAATGAGAAGATGGCTGATCACGCAGCAGTTGAGGCAATGAGGAAGCATTTCAACTTCATGGATATTGATGGAACGGTGGTTATTGGTGAGGGTGAGCGTGATGAAGCTCCCATGCTCTACATTGGAGAGAAGCTTGGCAACGGAAAAGGGCCAAAAGTTGATATCGCTGTTGATCCATTGGAAGGAACAACAATTACGGCAAGGGGGGATCCAAACGCAATAACCGTTCTGGCTTCCGCACCAAAGGGCCATTTGCTCCATTCACCGGACACCTATATGGACAAGATCGCTGTGGGGAAAGATGCTGTTGGTGTCATTGATCTTGATGCATCAGTAAAAGATAACATTCTCGCTGTCGCAGATAAGCTTGGGAAGGATTGTGATGAGATAACCGTGATTATTCTTGATCGTGACCGCCATATTGAACTCATCAAGCAGGTGAGGGAGTGTGGCTGCAGGATCAGGCTTATTCGTGATGGTGATGTTGCAGGCGCTCTCGCCCCAGCTCTTCCAGACTCTGGTATTGACATTTTGATGGGTATTGGCGGTGCCCCGGAAGGTGTTCTTGGCGCTGCTGGCTTGAAATGTCTTGGTGGTGAGATTCAAGGAAGGCTCAAGTTCAGGAACCCCTCAGAGAAAGAGCGGGCGATTGGTATGGGGTTGAGCGATCCAGAAAAGATTTTCACCATGAAGGAGATGGTGGGAGGGGAAGATGTGATGTTTGCAGCAACGGGCGTGACTGACGGCACCATCCTGAAGGGGGTGAGATTTATTCATAACGGCGCATCGACCCATTCATTGGTGATGCGGTCAGCTTCTGGCACAGTAAGATTCATTGAGGCAAATCATAAGTTTGGAGATGAAAGAGGTGATATCCATGAAAAAAATGAAAGAAAGTGACGTAGGAGTTCCAGGGGATGTTCCAGCAGGTGCAAAGAAAACATACATCAAAAATTTCCTGAAGGTGACCCATAACACTAGGAGAGTTATGCTGTTTGCGGGCGACCAAAAGATTGAGCATCTCAATGATGATTTTTATGGCACTGTTAAGATGGAAGGAAAAGAAGTGTCGATCTCAAAAGATGATGCCGATCCAGAGCACCTTTTTAGGATTGCATCAAAGGCAAATATTGGTGTCTTTGCAGGCCAGCTAGGCCTCATCGCCCGGTATGGAAAGTCATACAAGAACATTCCTTACCTGATTAAGCTTAATTCAAAATCCCACTTGGTAAAGACAGAACTCCAGGATCCGTTGAGCAAGGCTTTGTGGGATATTGAGCGTATTGTAAAATTCAGGAAAGACTCAGGCTTGAATGTTGTTGGTGTTGGCTATACTGTTTATGTTGGCAGCATGTATGAGCCAAAAATGCTCAAGGAGGCAGCAAGGATCGCTTTTGATGCGCATCAAGCTGGCCTTTTGGCAATTTTCTGGATGTATCCGAGGGGAAAAGCAATTCTTGATGAGAAAGATCCTCATTTGATTGCCGGGGCAGCCGGCACAGGTGCCTGTCTTGGTGCTGACTTTGTGAAGGTAAATTATCCAAAGCCAAAGGAAGGAAAAGCCGCAGAATCATTCAAGGAAGCAGTGCTCGCTGCCGGAAGGACTGGGGTGATTACTGCTGGCGGCTCTTCTAAGCCTCCAAGGGAGTTTTTACAGGAAACTTGGGATCAGATCCACATCGCTGGCTGTCGGGGAAATGCTACCGGAAGAAATATCCATCAGCGGTCTCTCAGTGAAGCAGTAAAGCTGGCTAATGCCATTGCCTCAATCACGTATGAGGACAAGAGTGTTGATGAAGCGATGAAGATGATGGGGTGAGATATGTTTTTTCTTTATTTATTATCTTCAGCAATGAATGGCCCAATCGGGGCAGAGCCCCGGGGTATCTCCTCAAAAACTTATGAGCTTTAACTGATTGGGGTCACCGCCTTGCTTCCTAATATATTCTTTCATCTGCTCTTCTCCATAGCCATCGCCAACAGTATCAATGTGTCCTCCCTCTGTCCAGAAGTGACCTCCCCACAATTCCTCACGGAGCTTAGGAAACCTCTTGAACGTTTCTTTTGCAGTAATGCTTTTACAAATCATCATCACTTGCGATGGAGAGTATCGAGGCGCTGCCTCGACAAGAATATGTAAATGATCCTCATCAGTCCCCATCGCATGAAACTGCAAATAATACCGCTTACCAATGCCAAGTAAGATTTCTTTCAAATATTTGCTCACCTCATCGGTGAGTAAATCCTTACGATACTTGACAACAAATACCACATGATATCGGATGCGATAACTACAATAAGAAGCATAACGCACTTCCATAAAAAGAAAAAAAGCGTCATGTATTCATAAAATGAGAGGCACTACGGGGCAGAGCCCCGGGGTATTTACCCAAATAGGAATAAACAACCTTTTTAAACCCCACCGCTCTTCATCCTTGTATGAAACTTTCCATCATCATCCCCGCCTACAACGAGGAGAAATTCATCAAGAAAGTTGTGGGCATCGTAAAAAAAGTTGATTTGGGAAAAATCGAGAAGGAAATCATCATCGTCAATGACGCTTCAAAGGATAACACAGGTAATATTATCCAAAAAATCAAAGGGGTAAAGATTCTGAACCACAAGGTAAATCAAGGCAAGGGCGCGGCCATCAGGACTGGCCTCCAGCATGCGACAGGCGACATCGTCCTCATCCAGGACGCTGATCTCGAATACGACCCGAACGAATACCCAAAATTAATTCAGCCAATTATCCAGGGTCATGCTGATATTGTCTATGGCTCAAGGTTCACAGCATCGCACAATCCCAAATACAGATTGTATTATCTTGGTAATAAGTTTCTCACTCTTCTCACCAATATCCTCTACGGCGCAAGAATTACTGACATGGAAACCTGTTATAAAGTGATGAAAAAGGATGTCATCAAGGGGATGAAGTTGAGGGCAAATAGGTTTGATTTCGAGCCGGAAATTACCGCAAAACTCCTCAAACAAAAAAAGAAGATTATAGAAGTCCCAATCACCTATCACTGCCGTGATTTTGCTGAAGGAAAAAAGATCACGTGGAAAGACGGCATGCTCGCTGTTTGGTATTTGATAAAATATAGGTTTGTTGATTAGAATCAGAAATCCGCTGCTCAACACTAACCCCGACCTGAAGGTAGGGGTATGACGTGCCTCGCTTCTACACGCGGATTTCTGGTGTAGAATTGGGCACTCGCCCTAAAGGGCGGGGTATGACACCCAATTCAACAATCAAAAAGTTATGTTTTCACTTCTTCGCCACAACCACAAAGTCCCCCCATAAGTTCCGTGCGGGAAAACTGACCTTTACAGAATGGAAATGCTCTCCGACAATGCTCCTTAGTTTTCCCTTCGTCCAGGGGCGGGTGATCTCGCCGGGGTATGCATCAAACTTTTTCCCGATGATTCGCACAAGCAAGCCAAATCCCCGCAGTATCGTGCCATTGAGGCTGAACATTGGCGGCCAGAACGTATAGAAACCCCCGCCTTTCTTGAGCACGCGTGCGCACTCGCTCATGAGCTGGTGGATTTCTTCTTCAGTAAAATGCTCATACAATCCATGGTTCCATATCCCGTCAAGTGATTCATCCTTAAAGGGCAGCCGGAAAGCATCCCCTTTCACGCGCACATCAAATTGCTTGATTGCATGGGACTGCTTGAGGGCATCAAAAGAAATGTCAAGGGCAATAAGAGTCCGGTTCTTTTTTCGAATAAGAGTAGATGCCTGTGCCGTGCCGCAGCCAACTTCACAATAGATTCCATCAGGTTTGGGAAATGCTTTCTCAAACACCCGCCGGTGCGTTGGGGCAATCACATGTTTTCTGTAATATTGGACAGCGCTTTCATAGAATGTTCCTTTCATCCCAACATAATGGCTTTCCCAGTCCTGCTCCACTTCTTTTGGCATAAGAGAAGAAAAAAGAACGGTGTTTTTAAGGGTTTTGTTCAAAGAGGGCGAAAAGAAAAAGGCAATGGGCAAATGGTACTGGAAGATGCAGCACCATAACTGGCAGGCAGAACAAGTTGGCAACAATACTGCGCAAACGGCCTAGTTTCTAGGCTGAGCCTTGCGGAGCAAGGCGGTTTGCTGCCATTGGTATTGTTGCCAAACACAAATTCACAGAATACTTCCCTTTAATGTGCGAGTAACCTTATAATAAGAACTTTTTTAAAGAAAAACAATATCGACGTCAGTGGGGGAAAGATGTGTCTCAAAAGGATTAAGGGTGTATGGAAAGAGCATTGGATTCCAATTAGTATCTTAGCTTTGCTCATCATCATCTTTTGTTATCCTTATTTTAGCTCTGATACCATGCCTGTGCGTGCCGGTCCAGGGCTAGGGCTTCCAGCTGGCGATGCCCATTACAACGCGGCAAATGCCATGATTGCCCAAAATGCTGCAAGGGAATTTGATCTTCCTCTCTGGAGCCCCTACACGATGTCGGGCACCCCCTTCTACGCAAAGCCCCAAGTCCCTTTCTTCTATATCACATATCCGTTATATTTCCTGGCTCCAACCCCCTGGGCATTCCTGAAGTGGAGCCTCATTATCCATCTTCTGATTGCAGGCATTGCAATGTACTCATTATTCTGGTACATGAGAAAAGACAAGTACGCATCATTCATTGCAGCTCTTTGTTATATGTTCTCAGGCTACATAACGGCTGACTTATTCGGTGGCCATCCAAATATCGTATTCAATTATGCCTGGGTTCCCCTCATAGTCTTATTTTCCATAAAGGCAATGAAAGAGGATCACATTAAAAATGCCATTTGGACAGGAATCTTTCTTTCATTGCAGGTGATGGGCGGCGGTCCGGAAATGTTCCTCTACACCCTGCTGTTTGTCGGGATTATCTTCCTTTTTTACCTCATCACTTCAGACCCATCAAAGATGCTAAAAAAAGTTCTCATTGCAGGCATCATCATTATTCTTGTCTTCGCCGGCCTCACTGCCCATAAGTTTCTCCCATTAAAAGAGCTCATGAAAATATCTGTCAGGAACCAGGGTTACAGCATGGAGAACAGCTTGGGTGATCCAACAGAATTCCGTGAGTTCTGGCATGACCTCGTGAGGCCTGGACCGAGAAATATTGGTTTTATCCCTTTCCTGCTCCTCCTCTTTGCCCTTCCGTTGTGGAAGAAGAAAGACGTCTCCTTGTTCATGATCATGGCAATTTTTGCTCTCCTCATGCTTTCCGGGTCGTTTGTGTATTTCCTTGTCTGGAAATTTATCCCGTATTATAATAAGATGGATGATATCTTTAAGGGAATTTTCCTCTTCATTCTCCCAGCTTGCTATCTTGCAGGTGTTGGAATACAGCAAATCCTCCATCATACAGACAAAAAACTTAAGATAAAAAAAGGAGTCATCGTTGGCGTCCTTGCCTTCCTCATCATTCTTGACCTGCTCGTTTTTGTTCCCGATTGGATGGGTTCTGCCGACAGGAAAACCATGCAGGAAAACGGCATCATCTACCCAGCAAGATTCGCCCAGAGGACAAGCCCCCCCTATGTCTCTATGCAAGAAACGCTGGAAAGAAATACAATTTTGCAAAGGATTAGTGAAGACAAGTCATTATATAGGATCCATGTCCAGGAAACAAACGGCATTGATTGGGGAACAGACACAAGCACGATCCCATTGGGGCTCCAGGATGTGTATGGGACAGAGAATATTTGGCTCGTGGATTATATGCCAATGTTCCTCAGCGTTGCAAACAGTGATCCGGCTAAATTGTTTGGCATCCTCAACACAAAGTATATCACAAGCACCACGCCATTGAATATCTCAGGGTATCGCTTTATTGGAAAAGCCTCTGAATGCGGCCCTCTCTGCCAGCCGATAAAAATTGGCGGGCCATACTTATACCAAAACGATCTCTGGCTTCCACGATATTACCATGCCCCTAATGCAGTTCTTGTTATCGGGTCAAGGGATAACAAGCTCCAGGCGATGTATTTTCTCCTCACCAATCCAAACCTGAATCCTGCAAAGACAATCATCATCTACGGAAAAGATTCTATCAATGAGTACACTCCAGATGACCTGGGCAGGTTCTCTATGATCCTATTGACCCCGGGGTCAATTGATGAGAAAAGCGGGTTTATCCTGGAGCAATATGCAAAATCAGGGGGGATGCTCATGCCAGACATTCTCTCTGGAGAACAGCAGATATTTGTAGCAGGGATGGGAGAGGCCCTCCAAAATCTCAGTAGGGAGGGTGGTTTTGAGGAATTGTCTTATTCATTCTCTTCTGGTTTTGATACCCTCACCCTCGATGTCCATAAGAGTAATGGCTGGGTGTTCCTCTCAGAACAATACAGCATGTATCAAGGATGGGAAGCGAGGGTTGATGGAAAGGAAACAGCCATCGAAAGAGCTGATGGTGTTCTTTCAGCAGTATATGTGCCAAAAGGAGCATCATCTCTTGTCATGACATACCATCCAAGATACCTGACAGAAGGGATCATCATCTCTCTCATCTCAATAAGTATCATCAGTGGAGCATTATTCTATGGAAAAAAAGAATAGCATGGACATTGCCGCAATAATTCTTATTGCAGCAATCGTGCTCTATCATCTCTCTCCTTTGTTTGATCATCAGCTAAAGCATGATTTTCCCTACGGGATGATGGCCTCGGACACATTCCAGCATCAGACAAGGGCTGAATCAATTAAGCTCATGGACAATTACAAATGGGAAGCTCCCTGGATCGTCGCTGGCTTTACCGACAATCCTGGCTTTTACCAACCGATTATGTATCATCTTGGTGTGCTCCTCTCCCACTTAGCCGGCCTTGAGACATATGACACCGCCTATTACGTGATAATCTTTCTGTTGATGCTTGGGATGATTGGTATGTATGTCTTGATAAGAAAGTTCCATCCGCTCGTTGCATTCCTTTCTATTCCTTTGATGTCACTTGTGTTCATGCAGCAGCCAACTATCGGCCTTACCTGGGGGCATTGGCCAAGCATTGCTGCCCAAGGCTTCTTGATAGGATTCTTATTCAGCATCATGTTCCATAAGGAGAAAGGGTGGTGGGTTATAGAGGGTATACTGCTGGTTGGCATTTTTCTGGCTCATAGTTCAGAAGCGATCTTTGCAGTGATTGTACTGGTAATAGCAGCAGTGATCCTTCTTGTAAAAGGGGAGTGGAACAAAGATGATATCGCAAGTCTAGCGAAGGCGGCTCTGCTTGCAGGGGTCATCTCGTTTTGGTATGGTATTATTTTCTGGAACACCTGGCGGTTAATGGAGCCCTTACGTTTTATTCCTCTTCCTGCTTGGAACAACCCAATATCGCTGTATCTGAAGGATTTTGGCATCATTTTGATAGTGCTTGTCATTGGCATGGCTCTTGCTGCCATAACTGCAAAGAAAAAGCTCCATGTCCCCCTCCTGTTCTCCTATATCTTCATCGTGCTGGGGTACACAAATTATATTGGATTTGGTAAGCGGTCATTCCAGTTCCGCATGCTCTGGCCAGTCTACCTCTCATTGTTCTTTGGGATCGCATTGTACTCGCTGATTCAGGCGCTTGACAAGAAGGCAAGGCCAATTGCAGCAATAGGCATATCACTTCTGTTTATCTTCCTCTTCATAGGGCCGGTTCATGCAAAGGCTCTGCCCCATACAGTCATCTTCAACGGCCCAGGCCTGATGGATCAGCAGCACTGGGACGCTTTCGAGTTCATCCAGGAAAATACCCCAAAGGATGCATCAATCTATTTCCTGTATGGGGACATGTATAGCCAGAATGCGGTCCTAAGAAATGCAGAAAGGACGCATTATCAAATTGACAATGATGACTACATTGCATCAATCCAGAATGCCACCTTGAGAGGTGATTTTCTGGGTATTATCAGGGGGGATTCCCATGGTGTTTCTTACACATACAGAAAAGGCCTCTTAGAGTTTGGCCATTATAAGACAGAGCTTGGGGATGATTATTTTTATAAGAATTATGATATCTGCACAATGGATTATGTTGTATTGGACACAGCAAGCCGCCAGCCAGTCATTGCCCAGTATAACACACTGATCGCAAATGAGATGGTGCAGCATGGAACACATCAGATTGTCTTTAACAATGGCATAGTAGCGATCCTAAAGAACATCAAAAAGGGGGAAACGTGCATTGAACCAAAAAAGCTTGCTTGAGGACATAAAGAATCTGGGAGGGCTAGTAACCATAGCAGTAGTCATTGTTCAAGTGTTCTTTAGCAAGACAAACATCTTGATAACCGCAAGGCTTGTTATTTCTCTCGTATGGATTTCCCTCATTCCAGGGTATGGTCTTTTGCTGACATGGCGAGAGAGGCTGACCTTCTTGGAGTATAGTGTTCTTGCAGCATTTGTTGGTGCCTCAGTAACAGGAATCCTCAGTTATCACCTGGGCCTCATTGGAGTTAATTTGTCATCACAACCAATCCTTCTTCCGTTAATCTTATTAATGATTGGCATTGCCATCGAGTGGAAGGTGAAAAAACATGAAACCGCAAACCCATCTCACCGTTAGCACGCTCCTCGCAGCCCTTTTCTACCCATTGATCGGCTGGAATGCCCTATGGGTATTCATGACAGGATTTCTGGTGGATCTGGACCATTTTATCTATTATTATGCAATAAAGAGAGATCTTAGCATTAAAGGTTTTTTTGAGTTTTTTGGGCCAGAAAACCAGGAGTTCCACCAGGGGTGCATGTGTATCTTCCACAGTTTTGAGATTCTCGTCATTTTTATCGTCGCAAGTTTCTTTTCGATGGTCATCTTTGCAGCAACAGCCTCCCTTGCCATCCATTACTTGATGGATTATATTTATGAAAAGGGTATTTCTGGAGAGGGGTATGTAAAATCCATGTCCCATATTGCGTATGCAAAAAGAAAGCGCATGAAGCAAAATCAAAAGAAATAGCTTTTCGCATCATTTTTTTCCAAGGAGGAAATAATTGGCGATGTGGTCTGGACCGCTATTCCCTTTGATAGAGATGATTTTTGATGCAATGACTTTTCTCATCCTTCGCCACCGTATCATCTTGAACTTCGAGGCAGAGCGTCAGGGAATGAAGGAAGATGATGTGATTCAGAAGTTAATAGATAAGATAAAATAAGAAAGGACAAGACGAGAAAGAGAGCAATCTCTCTTCTAGTGCGGTATTCGAATGAATATATAGTATTAATAGGTTATATTACAAAGATTATTATGAGGAGAATAGACACGCTTATATAGTTTGAAGTTTCAAATAAAGTTTCAAGGGTTATTTATTAAAAGAGGTGGGAATAATAAGCAATCATCCACAGCTTAACTTGATAATTGGATTATTTTTGCTTATAGGCGTGGTTATAGTAGTTGCTTCTGATGAAATATCAGGGAAAGGGGGCCTTGAGGTAAATCATTCTGACAGGGTATCAGGACATTTAGAAGATATGATAACAGGTATTGATGATGAGAAAGTTGAGAGACTGATCATTAAGTTTAAAAGTTCCGATGATCACAACTTATCTGCGTTTGATACCATAAAAGAGATTCCAGGTAGGAATCTTGTCACAGTTAAAGGTAGTATCAAGCATATTTCGCAATTGTTGGATGACCCTAATGTTGAGTTTATTGAGATTGACCAGAATGCCTCTTTGCTGGGTGATTCGTTGGGTTATGGTGTTGTGTTAACAAAGGCTCCTTTTGTGTGGAACCAATCGATGGGCTTGGGTGTCAAGGTGGCAGTGTTGGATTCTGGCATTGGAGTACATGATGATTTAAGCATTTCTGGGGGGTATTCTGCTGTGAGTGATGATTATTTTGATTCTTATGGCCATGGTACGATGGTTGCTGGTGTTGTTGGTTCTTTGTTTGATGACGAGGGCATTGTTGGCGTTTCCCCTTCTGTTGAATTATATGCTGTGAAGATTACTAATTCTTCCAAGGGGTTTATCTCAGATGCTATCCAGGGCTTGGAATGGGCTATTGATAATCATATGGATGTTGTGGTCATGAGTTTTGGCTTTCCTGAATATTCTCAGTTATTTAAGGAGGCTGTCCAGGATGCGTATGCTGAAGGTATTGTGTTGGTCGCAGCTGCCGGGAATGATGATAATGCTGAGATTCTTTATCCTGCTAAGTATACTGATGTAATCAGTGTTGGAGCAGTTGATGAGTATTTCCAACGATGGCCACAAAGCAATCATGGTGTTGATTTGGAGTTGGTCGCTGCTGGCGTTGACGTTAACACTACGGTTTTGGGTGATGGATATGCATTGGGCACTGGCACCTCGCTTGCTGCCCCTCATGTTGCAGGCATTGCTGCCTTGCTAAAATCATACAACAATTCATTGTCAAATGAGGAGATTCGGGCAAAGCTGCGCAGTGATACGCGTGATTTAGGCGAACCTGGCAGGGATGATTATTTTGGTTATGGACTAGCTCAGGTGAACTTGAGCTTTGGATCAATGATTATCAATGATTCTTATTTTTATGAAGTGTTTAATGTCACCGGTTATGGTACCGAAGAACAGGGAGAAATCTTTTGGCTGAATGGCACGGGAACAATTGATGATGTTGAGTTTGCACCGGGCGTGTTTAAAGTTGTAAAATATCTCGATCCGATTGAAGAAAAAATAATTGTGGTTGAAGAAGGAGGGGAATTTCAGTTACTGGTTTCTGCAAATCTCGAAGATGATTTTAATAAAGAGGGGTCTACATTTTTTGACAACATAGTCTGGTACAATGGAAGTATGAAGATGTACCTGAGTGGAGACATTGAATATGTTGATGCAATTTGTGTCAATATATACAAGTTAGATAACCAGTATGACTATTGTATTTATAAGACTGGAAAGAAAACTAGCTGTGACACTTATTCATCAGGAAGCTCTAATTATGATAGAATTTCCTTCCATGATGTGTGCGCGAATTATCCTCAAAATTGCACAGAAGGTGATGTTTTACAATTCCTCAATATGAGGACAAATAAAACCGGAAGAATCTCAGATGAAGTGACTGCTTTCCTGAATTGTGAGAGCTCACCTAATTATGATAATGAACCAATTGATTTCGATGTTATCAATACAAAAAAGGCACGATGTACATCAAGCACAACATATGATACTGAAGGATACAAAAACGCCCCAAGTTGGCTGATTATTTCAAGCTATTCATGCACCCAAGGTCGTCTATGTAGCTCTTCTTTAGATGAGATCAACATCACAGACCCGAATAGTCCTGTAGCAAACCCCTGTGGTTGCAACGGCACTATTGAAGTGAACACTGTTGATAATAATGAGGATCCCATAGGGGATCTATCTGTTTACTTAAATGGTATTTTCCAAGATAGCGTAGATGAGATTGGACAAGTACGTATAGATTTTGGTTCTGTCCAATGCAATTCAAATCAAGAAGTCACGGTGAAATGTGCAAACCAGTCAAAAACTTGTGGTACGAAGTCCACACAGATAGACATGAATAATGACTATGATTCATTGAATTTTGACTGTACACTATGCAAAGAAGATGCACCTGACATCTGGATAGACAATACACATATTTACCTGGACATGGAAAGTAATACGGTAAAAGTGGGGGTGTTTTCCACAAGCATATCAGGCAGTACATCGGTAAGATTGCAACGAGTTGATGATGATGGGATTTTGCAGCCAGAATTGAATGAGGAGGTGACCTTAGTTCCTGGTGGAGTAATGAATGTAACATTTTCTTTGCTTTCCATAGAGAAAGGGGATTATCTCCATATCTCTCTTGATCCTGATAATGATATCGAACAGGAGGACAACACGAATAATTATTTGTTCCGTCCTGCCTTAAAGCCAATCAACGTCTATATAACGATGGATATTGACAGTTCATTTTCCGCAGCGCAACCGGTTATAGAAGAGTTCATAGGATCATTCGTTAACATGGTAGATACTGAAGGAGAGGCTGATGTGATTGTTGAGATTCGCGAATCCTTTTCATTGACTGATGGGGCTCACACCATCTTTTCTGATGGCAAGGTAGTTGTCAATCCGTATGGAGCTGAAGTTTTCAAAACAAGTTCAGGATCAAAACCATTAGTGACTGTAACTGGAAACCGGATCGAAGGCATTATTGCAGGAGTAAAACGCATGATTAATGCCAGGAACATATTCTTGAACAAGGACATGTATTTTTCTGATTCAATCATTGATGATTATGACCGGCTGGGCATCAGTGTCTTCGATGTGATGCACAACGAAGAACACCAACCAGTATTCTCTGCAAACAACACACAATTCGCAGAAGTCGTCAGGAAAGTGTTGTTTGACAACAATTTTGAGGTCAGCATCAAACCAGTGAAAACGTTAAACACCACATCCTACAACAAATCAACAATATTACGAGTCAAGCACGTCAACTCAGATTTCTCACAAGATTACAAAGACGCAATAGGAATAAACGACACGCCAGTGGTGATGGCAGGCGGCCTTTTTTCAGACCTTTTTACTTTCAATTCATTCGGCAAGGAACTTGCCGCAAAAGGGTATGATGTGTGGCTTATTGAGCTCACTGGGGGCCCCTATACTGACCTTGAGACTAATGATGGTTGTGGAAGCCAGTGTCCAAACTATACGTATGATGATCTTGTGGATTTTTACTGGCCTGCATTGGTCGCAGGAGTGATAGAGTATTCAGACAAACAAAAAATTAACTATCTTGGTCATAGCAATGGAGGGCGAGTAGCGTTATCTTCGCTAAACAGTTACTCCCAGTCTGGAAAGAACAATGCAGGATATTATTTCGATTATGGAACCGGTAATTATGTTTATTCAGATTTGCCGGCATATCCAGTAGATAAGTTTTTCGGGATTGGGGTTCCGGCATCTCTAAATGATGAGACCCCCTTTACAGAGGCGGTAAGATACGAAGTGAATTATTCGTATCCACCAGGTCAGAAGACTGGTAACATTGCGATATCGAGAATTGATAGTAACGGGTTGTCCCATATCAGAAAATATGACTACGCAAAAACATTAGCCACCTATGCTCCCATCGATCTATATAACCTTTTTAACCTAGCTTTCTCTTTAAGAGATCGGGGGATGATTTCAAGAAATTTAATGTATGATTATAATCAATTAGCACTAAACGAATCAAATGAGATTGACCTATCGACATTTGATGTTAGTAAGATTATACTCATAAACACAAAGCCTGATGATGTTATTCTTGGAATTCAGGATCAGGAAAGAGTTTTCAACAAGACAATTTTAATTGCAGACACAAATAAAATCTCTTTAAATTTTACTAGAAATGTTTATCTTGGTGTATTCGGAGCAATTAATTCACATCATGGAGCTATAGCATCTAATAGTCATACAATCGAGTTCGTGATAGAGGAGTTATCATGAAACAAGAGACTATTGGTAGCTCAGATATCATATTTTATATTGCTTTCGTTATTTATGGTCAATTTTTAGCATCATACCAAACAATAACGACACCATTGTCTAATGATCAGGTGGTATTAAATTTAATAATGAGTCTACTTGTTAGCGTTTTAATACTTTATTTTACCCGACTAAATCCCATTAGAAAATATTTTAAAGGTATCAGATCACGACAAGTATTGTTTATCTCAATCATCTTGATTATAACATGTATTTTTCTGTTTTCATCGGTCTTCTCTTCAAAGAGAGTGTTAGATAACACTGTCGTTCAGATTCAAGAAAAAATTTATAGAGAACAGAGTTTCACGAATAAGATAACAGTTAGTCTTATGATAAGCTCCTTCTTATATTCAATTATATTTGCTTTTCAGCTATCAAAGAAATTTGATGAAAGAATCGACATTAATCTAACATATATCTATTGGTTTACCTTATTTTTTGTTCAATTTTTAATGATGCACACAATCGCATTGATAATAAGTGGACTTAGAAACATGGGGTTTGGATTATGATAGACGGCCATATAATAGAATGTTGGGATGTTTGGGAGATTGAAATGAATGAAGGGTCTTATACTGACCTTGAGACTAATGATGGTTGTGGTTCTTCTTGCTGTGATTATACTTATCAAAGCCAGGTCGATTATTATTGGTCAATTTTAGCGAGGGGTACTAAATGAAAACCAAGAATCTACTGATTGTCTGTATCCTCCTCATCCCTTTTGTCTCTGCTTCGCTTGATCCGCTTATTGCTTCGTATAATTTTGATTTTTCTTCTGGTGTTTTGGATGTGACAAGCACCTCTCAATTCTTAACTGACTCGGACAATAATGGCGTCAATGATACATTGACCTTTAATATCACGACTGCTGCCGGACCATCACAGGAGTATACTTTTCTTATTTCCCTGTTTGAGGGAACTGATCTTGTGCAGAATTATTCTGTTATGAATGTTTCAACAATTTACCCTTCTGCACAGGTCTCTTTCCCAACCATACAACTTGTACGGGCCAAGTATAATTATTCTCTCATGGTTTATGATGGGAACTCTCTTGTGTATATGGATTATGCTTCAGAAACAATACCTTTTGGAGATGTTGAACGGGGCAACAGTATAGACTTCCTGTCTGATGCTCCCCTAGGTGATACCGGCATACAGCTCAATGTGACATTTAATGTATCAGTCAATCAGACAGAGAATATTACAGCATTCTTGTCTTTGGGAAATTATTCTACAGAAGTGATATCTTCCGGTAATTTGCTAACACCCCAGTCTACCATCTCATTGACCATTGATAATTTAACCATAACAGCATCCCACTATAGCGGTGTTATCATAATTGATGCAATTAAAGTCGGTGAGAAAGTGTATTTTACAAATTATTCCACGGTGGCCTATAATTATGAGGACTTTGCCCAATACTCTTACATCCAGTCGGTTACCACCTCTCAGGTTGACATAAATGACAACAATCTATCTGAAGTAGTACAACTCAATCTTACAGTACAAGCAGACTCAGGAGGTATATACACCCTCAGCTCATCATTATTCGATCCTGAAAAAGAACTGCTCATCTACGCTGAAATCAACGTTACGCTGACCACTGGCCAAAACCAGGTCTTCCTCAATTTTAGCGGTGAAAAAGTGTATTCATCATACCAATACGGTGATTTCACAATCCCCCTCATTGAACTCTCAAAAAATGGACAATCAATAGATTCATACCCATTTGGTATAACACTAACAGACCTGATATATACGGAGTTTGAACCCCCGGACCTGCCGGATTTGCAGGTAAATCTTTCAACACACCTCGATCTTAGCTCAAATATCACTTTTATCAATATTACCGTAAGTAATAATGGCTCTGCCCCTGCATTTAATATTTTCCTAGATGTTTTTGATGATAGTAATTTTAGTTATACCTTAGTACAAGACTCTCTGAATAGTTCCGAACAGAAACTGTTTAATTTAACTAAGCCCTTCTATTACACCAACAATAACATTATGGTGATTGTTGACATGGAAAATATCGTTGATGAATCATACGAAGAGAATAATATCATCGATAATTTTGTGGGAAATCACCAACCTATAGCTTTACCTAGCCAACATCCTTCATATTTCTCTTGCACCGTTTACACCCCATGTGTATTTTATTGTGATTACAGCGATGAAGACAATGATACCAGGGATACTACAATAATAAAATGGTTTATTAATGATGAATTAGCGCTTACTAATTATTCAGTAAATGGAATTTATGAGTTATATCTAGATCCTTTTTATTATAAGAAAGGAGATACCTTAAAATTCGAATGCCAACATTGGGATCAACATTTACTTGCTAGCCAAAAAGAAAATTTCAGCGTATATATCAATAATTCTCTCCCTTTTATCACCACAAACATATCTATTATGCAATTGTACGTCGATCAAAATTTCACGTTTGATTTTAATGCAAGCGATCCAGATGTGGAGGATGGAATTGACATATTGGTATGGAGCCAAAATTTGTCATTTATGTCACTCAACAGCTCTACAGGCCTCCTCTCAGGTATACCAAATGAGAGCAATATTGGCAATTACTCCATCCAAGTTAGTGTTTCTGATGGTGATGACATAGATTACAAGAATATCAGCGTATGGGTAAGCTATCCCCCAAACATCACAATGAACATCAAGTCCTTACAGGATGATTTCTCCATTGGTGATGTAGTTGGTATCACAGATCCGCCATCCATTAGCTCTAAAACAAACGAGGTTGCAACGTGTGTGGGTCATAAATGCTCACTCAGCATATTTAATGCTGGTTTACAAATGAAAGATACAAAGAATAAATTAGTTGATTACGCTCAGGGAACTCGTGTGTATCCCGATGCAGATGATATTGTGATTGAATGGTCAGGCAACACTGTCGTACTGCAACCTTTTATAATAAAATCCAAGAAGAAATTGCCTGTTTCTGACACTGGGTTCAGCACAAATATTACCTATGAACGTGGGACATATAAAACCGTGCATTATATTGAGGATTACAAAGATATAAAGGTGTTTGGGTATGATATTATCTCGTCAGTTGACTGTACAAATAATGATCTTGAGTTACTCTGTGGTAACCAGGTAATTGGTTTTGATATTCTTGAAGAGTCTGGTTTTTCCCTTGATGTTTCACCTACGCGTGTCCTGATTTACGGAAGGAATTTTTCTATAATTGACCCGACAATGCAATTGAATTATACAAGTGACATCCATGATGCGATGGTCAAGTATAACAACCCTGACACCAATTATGATGCTGCTAATCTTGAGTCTTCAGATAGGGTCGATAATCAAAGAGAGAGTATTTTGCGATGGAACTTATCTTCAATACCGCCTGGGTCGACGATCACCAATGCTTCGTTATATATGATGGTTAGACTTTCTTCCTCTTCTGATACAACATATGGGGTACGAGGAGTGGGTAATGATTCATGGATAGAAAGTTCTATCACGTGGAATACTAAGCCGAGCTATGAAACTACACCATATGATACTGTTGATACTACCCCTTTTGATAATGGGGATTGGATGAGATGGAATATAACATCTCTTGCTCAGGAAAGTGCGGACTCTGATAAGTCACTGTCTCTTGCGATAATAGATGAGGTGAGTGGTGGTACTGCAGCCTGGGGGTGGTATGATTCTGAAACTACAACTGCCTCAAGAAGGCCATACCTTACTATTGATTATGAAGTAACACCTGAGGAGAATCAATCCCGTATCAAGAATGAAGGCAATAGCCCTCTTTCAATATACCTTCTTATGAAAATGCAGTTTTTTAATGAGTCAGCGCAGCAGTGGGTGGATGTAATGACTACGTACTCTTCAAATAGTACAATATCATTAGAACCAGGAGAGATTATAAAATTAGATGAAAACTGGACACTTTGGAATACATCTACCATAAACTATGGATCGGGGACGTATCGTGCTTTTGTAGACGCTCATGATTCCTATGACAGTATTATTTATAACAACGAGGGCAATCCATATGACTCATATAACTTCTCATTGTCCTAAAATAGTGAAGAGTTAAGGGAAGCCGATGAAGCAAAATCAAAAGAAATAATTTTTGGCGTCACTTTTTTTCCAAGGAGGAAATAATTGGCGATGTGGTCTGGACCGCTATTCCCTTTGATAGAGATGATTTTTGGTGAGAGGATGGTAAAGTGTGGCAAAAAAAGAGCTTGCAGTTCCTCTTGTGTCGCATAATAGAAGGTTGTTCCTGTAGGGCTTTGCCTAATTTGGTGTTTGCCTCCCCCATACTCACTGCTATCGATATGAAAGGAAACAGAGAGGTACTTTCCCTTAGGTAAAAGGAGTTTTGAGTCCCGTTTGATGTGCTCATCCCACCTCTCCCAGGGGTATACAAAATAGAGTGTCCCAGCCAGGAAGCTTGCCTATTCCGACAAGGCGGCCATTATTATTGTTGAGGTTGTTGTTGCTGTTGGCATTGGAATTATTGCTGCCGACAGAGCCAAGCCACACGAGCCGCCCAGAGTAGCCATTCCACCTTTTTGTATGTCACCACCACTTCATTGCTATTGTGGTTGTATGCGAAAAAATCGAAGATTTTTTGCACACAAGAAATTTTCAATTTCTTCGCGTTTTATAACGATATTTCATCATGGTGAAATGACGTGTAGTTCCAAGCTTACTATTGTAAGCTGGGACAATATGTAAGAGATATAATAATTTAAAATATTATGGTTTAAGTTGCACTCCTGATGTTGGAACATAAACCTGACCATCATACTCAAATGGTCTTCCAACTTAGAGTGCATCAATTACAGAATTATCAAGATCAGATTTCGCTGCCGCAACGCCTCCGGCGCTGATTGCGACTCCGTCGCTAACTACCCCGACAAGGCGGCCAAAATAATAGCTGAGGCCAAGGTCGCTGCTGGCATCGGAACTATAGTTGTCGACAGAGCCAAGCCACACGAGCCGCATCCCTTCAGAGGTAGAAGGAAATACCCCCATACAGTCTTTTACTGATCCTCCTCTTGCTTCTTGAACAAGAGCAAGGGTTTCATCAAACAGATCGTCAGCATTATCCTCCCCTCGAAAGGCGAATTCCTTCCAAAATGCCTCACGCCTCTCTGGAAGAGCATATCTGGTATTCCTTAATGCTGCAACTTCATCTTGGGTGAATATATACACACCATCCGATTCCCGGAAAGTTTCATAAACATCAGCATCAACGGGGAGTGACCAATTGACTAATTGATCAGTTGAACGAAGAGAATGTACTAAATCACGTCCCTGCTTATTTTCGTATGGAACAGCGAGCATGCTTCCGTCACTTCCAACAATAAACATGTCTGCAGTGGTGAAGTAATTATCACGGAATCGCTGTCTGTCAAAATGAACAGCTGCAGCATCGGATTCATCAACATCACGAACACGCGCAATGAGAAAATCATAGAGAGTCATTGGTGTTCTGTTTTCACCTAACAGCACAGATATCTGTTCGACCGGTTCGCCTGGGAAAAGTTTATACAATGAAAGACTTTCTGTAAGTTTTTGTTGAAACATAGTGAGCACCTGCTTATTGGAGACAAGTAATAATTACCCATATATAAACCTTTCGCATTAATTACTACTCTTAAGTAAGAATAAATTTGATCTTTAATGTTTATAAAAACATGACAACCGCCACCTTTCCAGCATGCTCGCCCCCCCCGAAAATCGAAAAGATCTGTACGAGACCCTCTGTTCTTATACCGCTCTTCTGCTTCTTTTGGAGGGAACCCTCTTGTCCATACTGCGCCTGGCTTTTCATAGATGGATTCAAAGAGTTCTTTGCTCATGATGTTTTCTCTTTCTTATGAGAAGATTGGTAAGAGATGTGCACAAAATAAGCTGCTATGGCAAGAATCACAAAGCAAACCACAAGTGCCTGCCACAATCCGATGTAGGCTCCAGCATAAAATGCGAAGGTGGGAATTACTCCAAGCCCAAGGAAAACGGAAATAATGATCCGTTCTATCTTCTCGAGCATCGGGAGCATGTAATAGAAGGGAACGATATAGAAAATACTAAATCCAAGGACTGTCCGAAGCCCTGTAAGGTGGAACTTCAAGAGGAAGAAAAGACCAATGATGCCGATCAATGCCCATGATAATTTTTTATCTTTCAAGTTTGTACACCCGTATATTCTCTTGATTATAGAGCAGCGTGTCATTCTGGAGGGTTTGTTGTTCCCACCCTATCAGCTGCTGGGCTACATCCTGCCGTCCAAGCATGACAAGCTGGGAATAGTCCACAACAACATACGAGCTCAAATTCGCGAATTCATGCTCTGTTCCGATAAGGTTGCTGTCATATGCAGCGCTTCGCTGTGCCAGGATATACATCCATTTCTTCACGGGATACACAGCAGTTCCGGCAGACAAGTAAACAGCATCCTCTGGAATGTTCATTTGAAGATAGTTCATGGCATCATATTCCGCTGGATTTACCCGGGATAAGGGATCATTTGCAGATTGCAGTCTGGCGAGTGCCGGTTGTGCATTCCATACCCAGAACATCCCGGCAAAGAGGAGTATGATAATACCAGTTACCACTCTCCTTTCTGCTGACACGAGTGATGAGATAAAGGTGATCAAAAACATGATTCCCAGCACGATCAGGGGATAGAACAGGTGGGACTCGGCTGCAAGCATCCGATGGGTTCGATAATCAAGGATGCCAAACAGTTTGAGGTGGAACAGGATATACAAGGACAGCATCCAGGAGAGCATGAGGAGGTGCTTTGTGTCCCGTTTCATGAAAAGAAACACAACCCCAAGAAGGATAAAAGGAATCAGCCAATACCCATACATATCCTTGAAAGAAAAGTAGGTTTCTGGGGTTCCATGGAAATTATCCTGTGGGATGAACCAAGAGAAGAATCCTCCAACGTTTGAGAGTCCAAGCTTGATGCCTGCTTGTTGTTCGGAGAGTTCCCCTGTATACTTGAGCGTCGGGAGGAAGAGGACAAGAAAGATTACCCCTGCAACCGCAATATGTATCCAGTCAAATGGCATCTTGCGCTCTTTGATGATCATTACAAGACTAAATATTCCAAGTGCAGCGGCGCTGTGCAATAATCCTTGGGGGTGCTGGAAATACTGGAAGACGCAAAGGAGAGCTGTCAGATAGAGATACACAAGTTTTGGCTTTCCTTCAAAAGCACTGGTAAGATATCGGTAAGCGGTATAAAGGATTACCGGAAGATAAAAGTAGCTGATCTGTTGTGGCCACTGGCTCCATAAGTACACGTTGATGTCCCGCATCGAAAAAAGGGAAAGGATACCGGCAAGAAAGCCAGCCCACATGCCAAATAAATGCCTAATCAGGAGAAAAACAGCAGTCCCGATGAGCATCCCTTCAAATGCTATCAGGAGGTATGGCCCAATGATCCGCTCCCCGCTGATGATCTGCAGCAAAGCAATGTTATGGTGGTATTGCGGCGGGTACCAGATTTTGTGATTATTCACATGCCCTTTTGCCCGGTCAAGGTAGGGGGGAAGCGTCTCGACAGGCATATTCGTCGTTCCTGCATAGTCCCCAATGCCAAAATGCGTGGCAGCATCCACATCTCCAAAGGGCATGTCATTGACGGGGATAAGGTACATGCTCATACCGATAAGAAGAAGGGCAAAGAGCAAGAGCAGTTCAATGTGGTGTTTTGCCAGCTTCATTGTCTTTTTGTTCCTTGTTTCTGATGATGGGAAGCCTGATGATGGATATTCTCGAGCTGTTCCTCAACGATCTTATACACGTATTCAACAGATATTGATTTCAAGCATTCATTAGACCCGCAGAGTGTCTTTCGGTGATTAAATGCTGAGACGCAAGGAGAGCACGCAAATTGGGAATCAATAATCACTGCAGTATCACTGATTGGCCCATACAGTTTTGGCGTTTCTGGCCCAAAAAAAGCTATGATGTTTATTGGGGTGAGCGGGGCAAAATGAACCGGCCCTGAATCATTAGTAATGAGCAGATGACAGCTGTTATAGATATCTATCAATTCCCGAAAGCTTGTTTTGTTGACAAGGTTGATGCAATGCTCCTCGCCAACAGTCTCAATGATCACTTCAGCATCATGTGCTGCATCCTTCACCCCGGTAATGACAAAGAGCACGTCTTTATGGTGGGTAAGGATTTTTTTGCAGAGCGCTGCATACGATTCAAGCGGCCATGCCCGTATCGGCAATAACCCTGCATTGGAATTAATGATGATGAGGATGTGTTTTTTTGTGAGTGCTGGATTGCAGGACAGCATTTTTTCCCAGATTGCATCAAGCTTTTCTTTGCTAGAGGAGATCCGGGGGATATGGAGTTCTTTTTCGCTGATATGCCTTTTTGTAAGAGGCCATTCCCCATCAGGGGATTTGAGCGCATACACGAGGGATAAGAAATTCACTCCAACGTGGCGATGGGGGTTATAGCTAACCTTGTGGGTTTGCATATTTCCCCGGTATAATCCTTCCATTGTGTGCTGATAAAACCCAACCCTGTTGGAGGCTCCAGAAAGATAAGAGATGATTGCTGTCACCCGGGAGAATAATTCAAGATCAATGATTGTATCAATGCCTTCTTTCTTCATCCGGATGAGGGCTTTGAAGACGGTAATCTTGAAGCGAAAGAGGGAGGAATTATCAATGAGGATGAGGTTTTTTTCAGGAATAATTTCGAGCAGTTTAACGCTTTCCTGGTTCTGCTTAAAGATCATGAAATACAGTTCAGATGAAGGCCAAAGTTCTTTTGTCTTGCTCATCGCTGCATATGCAAGGACAGTGCTTCCCATCTCAGAAAGTTCCAGAAAAAGTACCTTTTTTGGCTCCTTTTTTTTTCTTGGAAACACCCGCCCAAGGATATGCAGGCAACTCAGTGAAAAGCAAAGAGGATTACCAATCCAATAATCCATTTTCCTCATGAAATCTACTTTCATTGTTTCCCCCTAGGAGGATAGACTTGTTTTCTGTTTATATGTCTTTCGACAAAAATGTTCTCGTGAAAAACAAAGAGGAAATGAGCAACATCACCACTGGCGCAGATGGCCAAGTCTCTTGGCCAAGGTTTCTGTAAGAAACCGGTCTGCCTGCCAGTTGTGGTGATGTTGCTGACCTTGAATCACACAATTTACTCAGCTCCATAAAGGAGGCATGACCAAACCTTTTTATATGGGCCACCTCCCCCTTCTCCCATGAAAAAGATTGCTGTCAGGTGCGGCATTTGCGGGGCAAATGACTATAAGGAAAAGCTCAGGAAGAATGGGTATAAGGTGGTAACGTGCAATAAGTGCGGCCATATCTATGTCAATCCACGGCTCGATTTTTCCACCCTAAATGAGCTCTATAACGAGAACAAGATCTCGCCCATGCCCTATTATGTTGAGAATTTAGCCCAAGACAAGAAGACATTTGAGCAGCGCCTCAAATTGGTAGAAAAATACAAGAAAAAAGGCAAGCTCCTGGATGTTGGCTGTGCCATTGGCACCTTCATGAATGTGGCAAAAGAGAGGGGTTGGGAAGTCAAGGGCATAGATTTGAATAGGTCATCTGTCCAGAAATGCAAGGAAGCCGGCCTGGATGTCATGTGTTCAGCGTTCGAGAAGCATTCTTTCGAGAAAGGATCGTTCGATGCGATCATCATGAACGATTTTTTAGAGCACGTTCCAGACCCAAAAGAAGTCCTGAAGACTGCAAATGGCCTGCTGAAGAAAGGGGGCGTCATCCTGATTGTCACTCCAAAGATCGATTCATTCATGGGAAAGATTTCAGGGAAGAAATGGCTTCACCTAAAGCCTGATGAGCATATCCATTTCTATAATAAGAAAAACCTGGGAAGAATACTCAAAGATGCAGGTTTTTCCCCGATTGTTATGAAGGATATGGGAAGGGTGCGAAGCTTGAAAATAATAGTAGAAAAAGCATCAACGTATGGGAAGGCAATCACCAGGATATTGAAGGTGTTCCTTCCAGACTCGATATCAAAGAAGGTGTGGATCAATCTGAATCTGCATGATGAGTTTGGTGTGGTGGCAAGGAAGGAATAAGATGTTGCGTTTGTTCTTGTCTGGAAAAAAGTGCCCTCTTCCCAAAAGCCCAGGCACTGTATTGATCAGCCGTTCTGGAGGCCTCGGGGATATTATCATGACAACCCCTCTTGTTCGGGCTATCCGCAACCATTACCCAAAGGCTCATATTGTGTATCTTGTTGGCCTGGAAGCAGCTCCTGCATTGAAGAATAATAAGGATATAAACAAGATCATCGCGTTTGATGAGAAGATCATTTTTGGCAAGAAGATCGGAAAAATTCTGGAGCTAAAACAAAAGATCATGGCTCTTGATGCTGATATGTGTTTTATCCTTGATAAGTCAAAGTGGTGGAATGTGCTCATGAAGCTTTCAGGGATTCCTGTTAGGGTTGGATTTGACAGGAAAGGGGAGGGCTTTTCCAACACGCATAATATCGCGTTTGATGGGGAAAAAAGCGAGCTGGAATATTATCTCGAAATGGCAGACCTCATTGGTGCAAGGATCCCGTCAAAAGCAACCGTCTTCAATCTCAAAGAGGATGATCATCGTTATGCGCGGTCTTTTCTTCATGAGCACTCGCTGGACAGGAAGAAGGTGCTCGCTATTTGCCCGGGAGGGGCAAAGAATTGCGGCCACGCATTCCCGCTGAAGCGCTGGCTTGTAGAGAGATACGCTGAACTCATCAACGAGCTCCCAACTGCAATTGAGGTGGTCATTATCGGCGGCCCGATGGATAAGGAGATTATTGATGAAATGAAAGGTATGCTTAAGCGAAGGGCATATATCAGCTATGATGCATCGCTCAGCGAGAATGCAGCGCTCCTTGCTCACTGCCGTTTGGTCCTCACGCACGATTCTGGCTTGATGCACATCGCAGCAGCACTGAATGATAATGTCATTGCGCTCTTTGGCCCAACGCCAGCACTCAGGTTCGCTCCGTCAAATGTCAAAGTGATCGATAAGCATGAGGAGTACCCGCCTTGTTATGACATATTTGGCAACACCTCTGCATGCCAGGGATATGAGGGGATGAATGCGCTATCAGCAGGTGAAGTGCAAAAAGTTGTTCTCAAGAAGCTAGACACCCAATAATTGGTGCACAACAATCTTTTTATACACTTCCTCCATTATGAGGCATATGAAGAAGGAGGGGTCATTTCAGGAAAAAGCGCTCATTGTCCTCGCCATTGCTCTAGTCCTCAGGCTCATCATCGCGGGCCTCTCCCATGTCAGTGGAGATGCATGCTGGCATATCAGCGTTGGAAAGTTCATAGCAAGAACAGGCCATATTCCTCTTTACGAGCCTCTTGGCAGGCCTGTCTTTTGGTCTCCTCCATTGTTTAACTGGTTTATTGCCTTCTTTTTCAAGGTCGGATCCTGGTTTTCCCCGCTCTTTGCGAGCGGCGGTATCATGCTCATATCAGTCCTGTTTGGCCTTGGAACCCTCATTTACACATACAAGCTTGCAAAGGAAGTGGCAAATGAAAAGGCTGCCTTCCTCGCAGTAGTGTTCCTCAGCTTCCTGCCGATTCATATCTATCTCTCAGCAATACCGTATAATGATACGATGATCTCTTTTTTTGCGATCGCTGCTGTCTATCATGCGATAAGAAGGCAATACATCATCGCCAGCATCTTGACAGGCCTTGGCCTTTTGACAAAGTACACAGGCTTTTTCATCCTCCCGGTGATCATCCTGATCGCTCTCATCAATGAATCAAAGAAGATCAGGGCAATCGAGCGCTCGGTCATGATGACAGTCATTAGCCTGGCAATTGGCCTTCCTTGGTACCTGCGAAACCAGATCCTTCTTGGCAATCCGTTATGGCCAAAGCTCACGAGGATTTTTGGTGATAAGACCGGTTTTGTCGAGACAGTCTTCCCATCAACAAGGTTATCATTTGAAAACTTATTTCATGGGAAACACCTTGTGAGAACATATCTTGAGCTCTTTGGCGTTCCAGCAGGCCATGTGAGGAATCTGTACTTTCTCAAGATTCCATTCATTGACGTTCTAATTGCCCTTTGGCTTCTTGGTACTTTCATATACCTGTTTCCGGCAATCATTGGCCTGTTCAAGACAAAATGGTATAAGAAGAAGAATCTTTACTTGGTGATGGTTCTCTTGTCTTTTTCCGTTTTTTTCTTCGTGAGTATCCTCTTCAATGACCTGACCTTGACAAGGTATCTGCTCCCAGCTCTTCCTGTGCTGGCCATTGTCTGGGCGAGTGGCTTTGAATCCATGCCAAAGCCATGGAAAGTATGGTACGTGGGTCTCTTTGTCATTCTCATCATCGGGTTTTCAGGAATAGAGATTGTCAAGGCAAAGATCGTCGAGCATGCCTGGGGCCAGTATGACAATGACTTTGCATGGATCGGGGAGAACACACCCCAGAATGCCATTTTCCTTTCACAGGGGGATAACTGTTACGCATATAATTTTGACCGCTTGACTGAACAGTATAATGGCGTCTATGATATTGATACCATATTCCGGGCGCGGGCAAGAAATATCACGTATGTCTATGTCAACCAGAAGTGGACCCTGACAGGTGATTATGATGGCAATCCATTGCTCTACGATAAGGATTTCTTAGAAGAGCTAGATCACTATGCGACAAAGGTGTATGATAATCAAGAGACTGGGTCGATGGTGTATCAGCTTAAAAAATAACGAAAGTGTGGGGCTATGTCCAGCGCAATTTCTTTTGGTCAAGAAGCAGTTTCAAAGAAAAAAGAGAAATATTTATATAGGTGTTATTATATATAGTTATATAAGATGATAAAATCAACAATTTTGCATAGCCCAACACTGGAATCAGTTATCATGGTAGAAAAAACAATCCAAAAGTATAGCCAGGAATGCGGCAAATACCAGCTTTGGAAAAAATTACCTAAAAAGATGATGTATCAGACTTTTCAAGTAATCCTAGATTATCTAGAGCAATCTGGAAAGATTATGATTGATACGGAGGGCTGCATTATTTGGACATATGATCCAGAAGGCATAAAGAAAATATTAACAAAGGGTGTAAGATTGCGTTGAACGGCAGAAAACCAGTCTACGTAACATTTGGAGAAAAGAAGATAGAGCAAGAATTTGAACTTCTTAAAGAAGGCAAGTTTCAGGACAAGCAACTTTATGCATTTGTTGAGAGAGCTATAAAGGACATGAAAAATAACCCTACTTGCGGCATAAAGGTCCCTAAAAGATTATGGCCTAAACTGTATATCGATAAATTTGGCGTGACAAACTTATGGAAGTATGATTTGCCAAACGGCTGGCGATTAATTTACACAATCAAGGAAGATGAAGTGACGATATTAAATGTCATCTTGGAATGGTTTGACCATAGAAAGTATGAGAGAAGGTTTAAGTATTAACAGGATCACTTCGTTACGAAACTAGCCAAGAGTTAATAAACCGCTAGCTTTTTAAACAAGAAATCCTAAGAATGATGAAAATGGCCTTTGGGCTAAAAAAGAGGGATGCAGAGATTTCTTTAGAGCATATTGAATCTATCAATGTTGTCCAGATTAACAAGGAAGAAGTCAGCATTGAAGATCTCCACAACGACCTCGAGAAGAAGCTTCAGGAGCAAGGCTTCATTTTTGACAAGAAAAAATTCATCACCCAGGATGAGCACTGGACGATCGGGCAGAGGATTGCTGATCGTGTCGCAAATTTTGGTGGTTCCTGGCCGTTTATCATACTGTTTGTGGTCTTTTTTATCGTGTGGATCGCCCTTAACATCATCATCCTGAAAAAAGAGCCTTTCGACCCATTCCCCTTTATCCTCTTGAACCTCCTGCTCTCTTGCTTGGCATCATTGCAGGCACCAATCATCATGATGAGCCAGAATCGCCAGGCAGAAAAGGACAGGAAGCAGGCAGAGATCAATCTGGAAAAGGATATTGTTGATTTCAAGCAGGACCGTCTGGATCTTATTCTCGACCAGAAACAGTGGGATATTCTTCTTGATATGGACAAGCGCATAAAAAGTATTGAAGATGCCCTAAGGGTAAACAACAAAGTGAAAGGAAAGCAAAAAAAGAAACGCTAAGTTTTTAAATTAGTCCAAGGCCCAATAGCCAATGGCAAAAGTTATTGTTGAGCACCACCCAGAGGACTGTATCGGATGTGCTGCTTGCACAGCAGCGGCTCCGGACCTGTTTGAGATGGAGGGAGATAAGGCAAAGCTCAAGGATGGAAAATCAAAAGGTTCTATCATGAGAAAAATGACAGAACATGATCAGCAGGCAAAAGACGCTGCCGATTGCTGCCCTGTCGAAGCGATAAAAGTAAAGGACAATTAGGTGCAAAAGAGAGATAAGAGGTCAGGATAGGGGAAAAATAGTCAGGAATGAAGATAAGTCCTACCTCATCAACGCTTCAAATTCTTTTGTGCTAATCTTCAAATGTTTTTGGATATTTTTTCTCTTCTTGATCAGTTGCGGGAGTGCTCTCAGCGTTTCCCATTTTGACTTGATGATGGGAAGAGGTTTTCCTTTGAAGGCCCATTTAAGGAGGGTCGCAGCCTGCATCAGGATAAAGGAAGGCAATTTCTTGATAAGCACGGGCATTGGATAATTCTTTATGATGGTAAAATTCCTGTTGCGATCACCAAGGTATACCTGTTTGTCAGAATAGTGGTTCATGGTTGCTCCATGGAGGTGGTGCAGCTCTGCCCCATCAGCATACAAGCATTCCCATCCGGCAATTCTTGCTCGAAGACCAAGGTCAAAGTCCTCAGCGTAGATGAAATAGTCGCTGTCAAAATAATCCTGTTGCCCGTCAGGTCTGGAAAAAGAGATGTCATCGAGCATTTTTTTTCGGTAGAAAGCGTCCCCTCCGCAGGGGGCAAGGGGAACCTCATGTGGCAGCAATTCCTTGATGTCTGTCGTGTATCCCTGCTTCTTGAAGCGAAGTCCAAGGGTGTCTATGCCTTCCTCCCAAAAGTACATCTTAGGACACCCCATTCCCACGTTTTTCTTCCCTTCGACCGCTTTTGCCAATGCTTCGATGCATCGGGGCTTTAGCTTTGTATCATTATTGAGCACAAATATCCACTCCCCGGCCGCAGCTCGGATGCCGGCATTATTGCCTTCAGCAAACCCTGCATTTTGTGGAAGGGTAATCAGCCGGGTTTTGGGGTATGTTTTCTGGACAAACGCGCTGGTGCCATCATGGGAGCCATTGTCAACAACGATGATTTCTAATTGTTTATAGGTTTGGGAAAAGCAGGAGTCAAGGCAGTTCTTGAGATATTGCTTCCCGTTCCACGTGAGCACGATGATGCTGACGAGCGGCTTTTTCATTGGAAGAAAAAAAGGAAGTTGTTTTAAATAAGTTTCCTCTTCGAGAGTTCCAGCTGGGCTTTCTCAAAAGAATCAGTTGCCTCTTGATGTTCGCTCCAGGCGGCTAGCTCTTTCATCCCTTCCCTGAAGGTGATGTTTGCGCAAAATCCGAGTTTCTCTTTGATCAGGGAGACATCAGCAAAGCAGTGGCGAACATCGCCATTCCTGAATGTTCCAGTAATTTCAGGGGATATCTTCTTGCTAAGTGTTGCAGCGAGGATCTCAGCTACCTGCTTGATGGTTATTCGCTCGCCAGACCCAACATTCAGGGCAAGCCCATTTCCACCATCTTTCTCATACGCAAGGACAATGGCCCGAGCCACATCCTTGACATTGATAAAGTCCCTGCTCTGCTCTCCATCTTCGAAGATGACAGGGGCGTGGTCATTCTTGAGCCTGGACATGAAAATGGCAGCAACCCCCGTGTACGGGTTGTTCAGGGACTGTCTTGGCCCATACACATTGAAGAATCGCAGGGCAACTGAGGGGATCTTATAGGCCATACCGATGGTCAGCACAAGGTCTTCCTGGTCTTTTTTTGAGATGGCATAAACGGATGTGCAGTCCTGTTTTTTTGATTCTGATGTGGGGATTGGTGTTGCTTGCTTGTGGCAGGTTGGGCAGTGGAGCTCCCAGTCTCCTGCTGCCATCTGGGATTCTGTTCGAAGGGGCGGCATGACCTTCCCGCAATCATTGCAGCGGTAGGATCCTTCGCCATAAGTTGACATCGAGCTTGCAACGACGATCTTCTTGATCATGTCTTTTTTTGTGATAATATGGTCAAGAAGTTTTGCCGTGCCAAGAGAGTTGACTTTCATATACCGCTCAACCTGGTACATTGATTGCCCAACCCCAACCATTGCAGCAAGATGGATGACACCGCTTGCACTTTCCAACGCTTTTTGGATGTCAGCATCGCTGAGCACATCCCCTTTGATGAAATGCGCTTTGGTATTCAGATAATCAGGCGTGGCCTTGTGGACTTGCGGTTCAAGGTTATCAAGGATAGTGACAGTATATCCTTTCTCGATGAGGAGGTCTACGACATAGCTCCCGATGAATCCTGCTCCTCCTGTCACAAGGACTTTTTTCATGGGTGGGGGAAATCAAGGACGGTTTAAAAATGTTAGTGTCAAAAATGTTATTGTCTTTATTGTCTTTGAAGAGGTAGCAGCATAAAGCCTCGCACCCTATATCCTGCCCAGGGGGTGGGTAAATTTAAAAACAACAGATAATACTATATGCTATGGGCAAAAAAATCAGGGCATTTCAGTTTCTCGGGATTGTGCTCTTGATCTATATACTGTCAAGAATCGATATGAAGTCAATGGTGCAGGTGCTCAGCAAGACATCGCTTCATGCCATGCTCATCGGGACAGTGATTGCTCTTGGAGCATTAGTGCTCTCAGGCATCAGATGGCAGCTGATTATCTCTTGTGTGGGAAGAAGGATCAGCCTGAAAGACACTCTCACGTTATGGCTCAAGGGTGCATATCTTGATTTTTTCATTCCGGCAAAGGTCGGCTCGCTCTACAAGGCAAAATATCTGGCGGATCATCAGAATATCAATATCGGGAAGGCAGGTTTCACCGTCGTATTGGAACGTTTGCTCGACCTTTTCTCCTTGTTCATTCTTGCAATCGTTGGTGTTTTCTTGCTTATCGGCAGGTATGGGGTTGATCTTGGAGAGATACCATTGGTCATCTCATTCATCTTATTCACAGCAATCATCATTGTTGTCATGAATAAAAAAGCTGTCCTCTTCTTCATCACGTTGGCAAGGCCAATTATCCATAAGTTCCTTCCGGAAAAGACAAGGGAGCACATCAAGCTGGGTTTTGATGAGTTCTTCAATTCTATCAAGATGATAGGATCATTCTCTTCATTGGTGATCTTTTTGCTGAGCATGATCATCTGGTTCTCCAGGGTCATAACAATCTATATCCTCGCTCGGGGTATTTCCCTTTCTCTCCCATTCGACCTTATCGCTGGCATGGTGCCAATAGCTATCATCCTTGCTTCCTTGCCGATTACTTTCCTTGGGTTTGGGACAAGGGAAGCGGTATATATCAAGGTTCTCGCCCTAGAAAATATTGGGTCTGAGCAGGCAGTAGCACTTGCATTTCTCGCGTTCATCTTCACCTGGCTCATCTACCTCATTCCCGCATTCCTCGCCCATATGATACAGCTGGAAGGGACAATAACAGACGTGAAAAAGAAGGAGAAAATTTAAATAGTGTAGCCAGAGTAAGGGAGCATATGGATAAGCGGCCTAAGGTTGGTTCTTTTAAGTGGATTTCTTTTCAGTTGCCGATGAATGCGGTCTTGTTTATCGTATTCATGACAATTTTTTCTATCTTTATCCAGGGATACAGTTTTCCCGGATCGGATAACACGACAAACCTTCCGTTAATCAAGAAGATGCAAAATCCTTCTCTCTACCCGGATGATATACTTATCCAGCATCTGGAAAGGATGCCATTTCCGCTCTATGCTCTTGAAGGATACCTTGCTCATTTTATGGATGTCCAGTGGGTCTTGCTGATCCTGCAGGTGCTCGCAAGGCTTCTCTTGTTTTATGCATGCTTTGTCCTTTCTAAGACACTGTTTAAGGATGAGCAGACCGCATACATCGCAATTATCTTGTATGCGCTGGTAAGAGGAGGGCCTCTCGCGATCTTTGATATGACCTATCCGGAATTGATCACTTCAGAGGCGATCTTGCCGTTTATCATATTTGCTTTCATCCTGTTTTTGGAGGAGAATTATCTGCTTATGGCTATCATCCTGGCCGGGGTGTCTTATGTGCACGCAATCACGGGGCTTTTGGCGATGGCAGTCCTTGGTTTTGCGTTGCTGGCATCAAAGAAGCTATTCAAGAAACAGGTCTTTGTTTCCTTATTGTTGTTTGGGCTCCTCACCCTGCCATTATTCCTGTCAATTCTTTCAATTGTCAATAATAATGACCCGCTAATCCGGGAATTTGAGGAGGCGCAGTGGATAGACCTAGCAAGAGGGAGGGTTCCCCATCATGCTTTTCCGCTCAGCTGGCCTCTTGGATCATATGTCACTTTCGGTGCCCTGTGCCTGATGCTCTTGATGGGACTATTGCCTCTCATCAAGAAAGAGAAGCATCGCATGGTCGCTGGGATGATGGCAGGAATAGCGATGATCTGCTTTGCAGGATTCATTTTCATCGAGATCATCCCAAGCCATACAGTCATCCGCGCGTATCCGTTCAGGAGCACAGTTTTTTTGAAAGTGTTTGCGCTCATCTACTTTGCGCATTATTGCTCAGAGAAATGGAAAAGATGCAGCAGTCTCCAATGCTTTGCTATGTGCGGCGCCCTTGCCTCATTATCTCTTATGCCAGAAGTGTTTGAGCCAAGGTTGCTCTTGGGATTCCTCCTTATTCTCATCTCCTCAGATATAAGGGATAAGAAGCCCTCCCTGGGGCTCATGGCAGGAGGGTCAGCGATCATCATTCTCCTCATCTTTGGATCATTGTTCATGAAAGGGTCTTTGCTTGATCTGGCAGCAACGCTTGGAGGATCAGCGGCTGGAAGGATTTCGCAGCTGCTTTTGGTCTTTGTGGTGCTGATGGTATCACTGCTCCTCTATGAAGCAGGTGCAGTTTTGAGGCCAAGTTTGCTTCTCCTGCTCATGATCAGTATTGGCATTCTGGCAATATATTTCGGAGTGATGTATGGAACATCAAGAGTGGATTTTCCAACAGACGTTCCGGTGGATGCATATCAGGAGATGTCATATTGGGTGAGGGACAACACGCCAGTTGATGTAAAGGTCATGGTAAACCCTCTCACTGTCGGCTTTCAGGCATTGTCAGAGCGTTCTGTTTTTTTCGAGATGAAAACATCTGGCCAGGGTTTCTTTGATCCGATCTTTGGGGTGAAACGATGGGAAGATCTCAAGCTGATGAGATGCACAGTATGGCATGATAACTGTGAGGATTTCTTCCAGACAGCATCTGGGGAAGATCTCAGAGGGATAGCAATGCAGGTGAATGCATCATTGATATTGAGGGATAATAATCATCCCCTCAGGCTCCCTATCGTGTATAGGAATGAGGGTTTTACGCTCTATAGCATCTCGTGGCCAGAGAGTACAAACCTTTATTAATCAGTTTTCTTGCCATGCCCGTATGTGCGGGATAGTGGGGATGTATGGATTTGTGGATAAATTGCTTCTTCGAAAGATGATGAGGTCCATCTCGCATCGGGGCCCAGACCAGCATAATACCTTTGATGACAAAGATGTTGCCCTTGGTCATCAGCGCCTCTCGATCAATGACTTGTCTGAAAAGGGCAGGCAGCCGATGAGCAATGAGGATGGGAGCATTCAAATCGTGTTCAATGGGGAGATCTATAATTTCCATCCTCTCCGTGAAGAGTTAAGGAAACGAGGCCATAAATTCTCATCTGGCACCGATACAGAAGTCATCATCCATGCTTATGAGGAATATGGTCCGGAGTGCGTCCATCGATTCAATGGCTGTTTTGCTTTTGCATTGTGGAATAGCAAGAAAAAGCAGCTCTTCCTGGCAAGAGATAGGGTGGGAATAAAACCATTATATTACCATTATGCTGGGGGCAGGCTGCTCTTTGCATCAGAGATGAAAGCGCTCCTTGAATATCATTTCATCAAGCACATCATCAACCGTGATGCGTTAAACTATTTTCTCACCTTTTCCTGCAATCCTCTGCACGAGACGATGATCCAGGGGATAAAAAAGCTCCCGCCAGGCCATTATCTCACCTGTTCTATCAGGGGATTGGAAGTGTCCCAGTACTGGTCATACCATAAAAAAGAGGTGGGCTGGTCAATTGATAAGGCAGTATCTGCCGTGCAGAGCACAATGGATGATGCAGTGAAATTGAGGATGATTGCTGATGTTCCTGTCGGGGCTTATCTATCAGGAGGGATTGATTCAGGCAGCGTCGTTTCGTTGATGGCTCAGCATACTGATAAGGTGAGGACATTTTCTGTTGGTTTTGATATCCCGGAATATGCCGATGAGCTAAAGGCAGCAAGGGATATCTCAGAAGCTTTTTCTACCGATCATCAGGAGATCATCATCCATCCGGATATCACAAATGATCTGGCAAGGATTGTCTGGCATGCTGACGAACCCCATGCAGATCCAACAAACATCCCGACCTATTACCTGTCAAAAGAGGCAAAAAAGAAAGTCACTGTAGTGCTCACCGGTGAGGGCGCAGATGAGTTATTTGGTGGCTATGAGCAAGAAAAGTTCATGCTGCTCCATCAGAGGATTGTCAGGAAGGTGCCGCTGTGGATGAGAAAGGCATCATCTGGATTGGTCTCTAAAATTCCTTCTTCTGTCTATGGCTCATTGTTCTCTTATATGAATACTCTTGGGGAGAAAGGCAAGGAGCGTTTGGTGGAATTCATTTCTGCTGATGAATACGCTGACCAATACACCGCCATGATGGCGATCTTTTCAAGGCAAGAGAGGGTTGAAGTGATAGGGCAGACTCCAGGCGTGACAAACGAGGAGCCAGAAACCATGCTGAAGAATGGTTTTTTCCATGCGACAACAAAAAAGACCCTGCTCCAGGATCTTCTCCGGGTGGAGAACACGGTCTTGCTCCAGGAGCTCTTGTTGATGAAAGTAGACAAGATGACAATGGCAAATGCGATCGAGGCAAGAGTGCCTTTCTTGGATCATCGCCTCGTTGAGCTTGCCGCAAGCATGCCTGACAAATTAAAGATTCAAGGGATGCACGATAAGATCGTGTTGAGGCACGCAATGAAGAAAAAGATCCCTGAGTTGACAAGAAAGAGGAAGAAGCATCGTTTTTTCGTGCCAACAGATGTGTGGCTCAGGGGAGAACTAAAGGACCTCACAGCCCAACTCCTTGATGAGCCGGTGCTAAAAGAGCAGGGATTATTCAGACATAGCTATATCGATGAGGCATTCAGGAAGTATGAGCAATCACCCTTGTATTACTCACGCCAGCTCTGGACCCTTCTTAATTTCCAGGTATGGCATAAGTTATTCATGGAGGGGCCTTCATATACCTCATCATCTAATTTCTCGAAGGTGCTCTAAACACAAGAGCCAGCCAGTAAAGATAAACAATCAAGAATAATTAAAATCTTTTTGTTATTAGATGTGTAATGAATATAAGTAAAAAAATCAATAAAGATAATATGTGGATTACTGCGAGTATTTTATCTAAAAATTTACCTAATCGCCAAGCGGTTGAAAAGATTTCTTGGGTAGAGATTTTACAAAAATTTGGGAGGGGAAAAGGAAGAGGAAAAACTGGCTCACGAATTTTACCAATAAGATATTTCTTAAATCTTCTAAATATAATCATGTAAGATGTAACATATATAAAAAATGCAATAAATGCTATAGTTAACAGGTCCCACCTCATGATTTTTTACTCCCAAATATTGATTTAAGGAATTTACTGACCCTACTGTATGTAGACTGGGCAGGAGCACTTTTGCTATCTGATTTTGTCGATAAAGAGGGATTAGACCCTTGATTTGTGCCCAAATTACTCCTGCTAACAAGTGATGCTTGGTTTGTGGAAAGAGAGTTAGATGTGGATACAAAAGGAATCCATCGACCTGTTTTAACAAGATTTGTGTTTGTGTTGCTTTCTCCACTATAAACTTGAACCCCACTATAACTTATTGTAACTCCAAGTCCTCCACTAAAATATGACTTTGATGATTTTGGTTGTCCATTATTGCCAGATGGAATATTTATACTCCAAGTTTGACCCCCACCCACAGGTCCAGTATCTGAAAGTGCATACTGCCCAGTATATGACTTCCCTTTAAAATCACCTGCTGTTGTTCTTGGCCCAAATATCAACTCAATACCAGAAGATCCCCCTATCCCTGAACCTAAAGATTGAGTATCAAACTGATATATGTCAATTCTACCATCAGATTGTATATCCGCAATGTATCCCCAAGCAGAACCTGCACCGGGTCCAGCAGCTCCCTCCCCAGCAGCTTGAATACCAGTAATAAGATTTCCTGTGGGATCGACATATCTGTACGGATTATTCCTCTCAAATGCATATCGATTTAATTGTTGTGAATCATAAACATCGGGTAGTAATGTGTCTGGTTGTGTCCATCTTTTCGGCTTGCCCGGATCGTAATACCTTGCACCAAAATATTGCAAACCTGAAAAGTCCGTTTCTTTCCCTTCATAATCAAATCTTTGATCACCACCTTCTTGTACTGCTCCGTAAGGGTCATAAACAGTTTCTTCAACAACCTTCCCTGATTCATCAGTCACTAACGTTGTGCTTCCTAAATGGTCTGGGTGATAGAATTTCTTCCCTTCAGCATCCTGTTTAGCTATTAAGTCGTACTCATCGTAATAATACACCTCATCGTAAGTGCCGGAAGCGTTCATAATCCCCACAAAGGATTTACTAATATAATAAATTGTCGTATTAGAACCATCACCATGAAACTTCACCTTCTTCAACCGTTGTCCGTCAGGATCATACCAATACTTTTCCTTAATCATTTCATTAATGAAAACTTCTGACAACCTATTGAAACCGTCATACACGTACCTTTTATCTCCATTGGTGAGGAGATTGCCGTTGGCATCATAAGTCAAAGCCACATTAGTCTGAGATGCCAAAGCTACAGGCATCAAAACTACTAATAACAACATGCATGATCCAACAATTATTTTCTGATTCATGTTTTTGTGTTGTTAATAAAACAATAACTAACGAGAACAATAAGACTAAAGTCAAATTATGTGATTGACGCGTAATACCACCCCTTTTTTGGAATATAATCTTGATACAATTAACATACTCATATTTATATTTTTTTGTTTGTAGTTTAATTAAAGAGAATCAAACCAGAGTGGAATATGCAGAAATCTTCTTCGGAAGGTAGCGAGATGACCTCTGTTATCCCGAAACTGCTAGACATCTCGAAACTGCTAGACAGTCGTAAGTTCTTTCCATGTTTGGATTGGTGTTTTGTTTTGTAGGCTCATGTGTGGTCTGTTTTCGTTGTAGTGTGTGATGTATTCTTTTATGTTGTTGAATGTTCCTGTTGCGTATTCTGTTTTGTAGCTGAGGAAGAACCTTTCAACTTTTCCGTTTGTTTGCGGC
>Ga0209211_10000929_pt1 | contig 57834 bp, 51 predicted proteins | sample RifGroA2_FD_183992 | JGI IMG/M metagenome (GOLD analysis project Ga0209211, IMG submission 183992) | Groundwater microbial communities from Rifle, Colorado, USA - Groundwater A2 (SPAdes) (version 2) | ecosystem: Environmental > Aquatic > Deep subsurface > Groundwater | place: Rifle, Colorado... | reverse complement strand
TATCCCCTCCCGCAATCAATACCTGCGGCAGCTTATATTTACCGACAGCTGCCAATGTCGCCCAGGGAGTCGTGCTTTTAATGTCATCGATAATTTTTACACCGTTTACGGAACCTATTTCTTCTACCCTGGCGGTTAAGCCTTGAGACTTGACGATAGCTTTAAAGATGGTGTTGTCGGTTATACCGTAAATTTTTGCTGTGGTCGATGCAGCCAATACATTTTCAGGATAATGGACACTTTTTATATTCAATATTTGGTCATAAATTTTACGGATACTTTCCGTATTCATATTTCTATCTTTTAGGCTGTAATAAAACCTTTTTGACATTAAACCTTCTGTTTGACGCCTTAATTCATCATTGTCATAATTGATGACACTATTGCCTTCTTTTCCCTGCCGGCGGACCAGGGTTAATTTCAATTTCAGGTAAGACTCCCAGTCCAGCTCATCCAGATGGTTGGGGAAAAGATTGGTGACCACAACTGTTGCCGGCGGACGGCTAAAACCGTCTGCCAGCTGGCGGTGTGACACTTCCAAAACCAGAAAATCATCGGGTTTCATCCGCTTCAACTTGTCCACCGGCTGAACCTTCCAGGTTTCATTCCCGGCAAAAAATGAATTTCTGCCGCTTTCCCTGAAAATTTCAGTCAATAAAGAGGCGGTTGAACCCTTGCCCACTGTTCCTGTGACCGCCACAACCTGGGCCTTCGCGAAATCCAGATATATCCTGGTCAGCGAATAAAACGGGATTTTTCCCTTTAAATCAAAAAGCGGCCGGTTTTGGCTATATAACTTCCAGGATTGGGAGACAAAAATTATATCGGCCTTTTCAATGTCTTTTAGATAGTCCCTGCCGTCATAAAAGCGTACTTTGCCCAAATTTTGACTGAAGCGGCGGAAGAGTTTCTGCCGTATGTCCGTATCGATACCCTTATGCCAGATTTTAAAGTTTTTTTCCAGTTTATCATCTGAAATAAAATCATGAGCGGTAATATTCTTTGCTCCAAAATCGCTTAAGAGGTTTAAAATGCCGGAGCCTTCACTGCCGGTCACGCCCACTATATGGATATTTGATTTTCCGATTCTTTTGAGAAAGTCACCGAGTTTTTCCATTTTGTATTAATCAATTTAAAATCTTGAGCCGGAATACCCCGTCTCCCCTTACGGGCTTAAAATATTTATTCAAATTGCCTCCTGCCCTGGCTTTTTCCAGCCATCTTTGTTCGGAAAGATCTTTTCCGGGCTTTATGATCTTAATTTCTCCGTAATGGACACCCTGTATTTCAGTCAGTTGCGAAGAAGCGTGAGCATATACAATATTGTCAGCGTTTACCTCCGATATTAAAGCAACATGACGCCCGCCGTTCAACCGCAGATTGTCGCCGAAACGGATATCCTCAATCCGTTCTATCTTAAGGCAGGCAGATCCTGAGGTCAGTTTGTCCGCATTGGTCCTGTTGATCCCTCCGGGGAAAATCTCCTCCATCTTGGGATCTGCAGTATTGCCGTATTTATTTGCTATCAATAAATTCCAAACTCTGTAAACAAAACCGGAACAATCGATCCCCAGGCGGTTTTGTTTAGCCAGGCGCCTGACTTTATCGGCATTAGAGGCTATTATCCGGCTGTTTTCTGTTTGAGACAGCAATTTTAATAATTCTTTTCTGATAGCAGAGGCTTCCCCTTTTCCGTTTAAAAATCCTCTGACGGTTACAAATCCTCCGGTAATTTTATTGGACCAGTAAGGGCAATTGTGTCTGACACCAAAAAGATCCATTGAGGCGTACTCTTCTATGAATTTACGCGCCATCTGTCTTATTTTATCCATATTATAAAAACGCCAGTGAAAAAAAACCGACGGAAAAACCCAGAAAAATTCCACCGGTTACATCGGAAAACCAGTGCTCACCCAAATAGATCCTAGTGTAGAACATGGCTGTAAATATAACAAAAATTGCCAGGTAAGCCGCTAATTTTGAGCTTTTTTTTCCGCAGAAAAGCCGCAATAGGATAACGGTTAAAAAGGCAGTCCTGGCCATATGACCTGACGGAAAAGAATAATTGGTCTGGATAATATAACTGGAAGGCAAGTGCAAATTCAGAATATTTTTGAAAAAAAACAAGGGGGGTTTCGGATGGTAGATAAGAAGTTTGCCCAGCAGTTCCAGCGGATACATCAGCATATAGATAAAAATGCCCAGAAAAAGATGTTTCCTTCGGAAAACAAGGTACATAAAAACGGACAAAAGCAAAAAGAGGGTCACTTCGCTTGATGCCAAAAGGGTCAGTAAGGCAAAAGGTAAATCCAGTTTTTCCGGTGTTAATTTCTGCAGCATTACCATGGACCGGTAGTCAAAATTACGGAAAAGGTCACGGTGCACTATCAGACTGAGAAAAACAAAGGATAGGAAAAACAACAGGGAGGCGGTAAGGTAATATATCCTTTTCGGATTACTCACTTTCTTCGTCCTCCCATTTATACAAATTGTCCCTGATTTTCACGGTCAGGAAACAGCCTGTCTTGAGATAATGCTTTCTCTTGAAATTCCAGGTAAATTCCTTATTCCGGCTGTAGGCATTAAATATCATGATGGGATCCCCGTGGGAAACCACCAGAATCTTCTCCCCGGGATACTTTTTTGCTATCCTTTTCACAAACCGCTGCATACGCGCTGCTATTACAGATATCGACTCCTGCCCCTTTTTTATATTCTCTTCCGCATAAAGCACAGTTTGGATTTTCTCATGGTAATAAGTCAACGGAATGTTCTCGAAAATAGTATCAACTTCGACCAGAAGACCGGATATCCGCGGTTTTACTCCCACTGTCCCGGCTATTATGGCGCCTGTCTGGCGTGTTCTTAACAAAGGACTTGTAAAGATGCGGTCTATGTCTTTCTTTTTTAGTTTACTGGCAGCGAGCATTGCCTCCCGGCGGCCTTTTTCAGACAATCCGAAACGCGGCTGCCGGCCGTAGAGAACCCTCTTGGGATTATGGACTTCGCCATGGCGCATGAATATTAATGTTGTTGTTTTCATCTTATAAGTTGTCGGTAGACTTTAACTATTTTTTCAGCCTGCTTATCCCAGCAGTATTTATGACTTTCAGTATAGGCATTTTTTCCCAGTGATTCCATTTTTTGCGGGTTGTGCAAAAGTTCCCATATTTTTTTTGCCAGGTCCTGCGCATCCTGGCTTTTGAAAAATATTCCGGTATCTCCATCCTCAATTAAATGTTTTAAACCACCGCTTCCTGAAGCGATAATCGCTGCGCCGCCCGACATGGCTTCCAATACAACCAGCCCGAATGACTCATAGACCGAAGGCAAAACGACCAAATCCGCAGCCGAATAATACCCCGGCAATCTATTATGGGCTTTACTGCCGAGAAATTTGATACAACAGCTTAAATTTCTTCCGGCAATATTCCGAACAATTTTTTTGACTTCAGGATTTTGCCAAAATAAACGGCTTTTAATATCACCACCGATCAAAAGAACCTGAACCGTCTTCTCAAATTCCGGGTGCTTGTCTGTTAAATTGCCGACAGCATCTATCAATAAATTTATACCCTTAACCGGATCTATCCTGCCTACGAATAAAATAATTTTTTTAGTTTTGGGCAAATTCAACTTTTCCCTGCTCTTATTTTTGTCCAGCGGCCGGAACAGGTGATGATCGACTCCGGGTGACACCACATGCACTTTTCCCGGTTTTGTCTGATAATACCTTACTAACTCATCTTTCTCAAGTTCAGTTGAGGCTATTAAAGCCGATGCTTTTGCGGCTATGTTTTTTTCCGCTTTAATCCGAAATGAATCGTCAATCCCGGCATACTTTTTTTTCATTTCCCCTAAAGTATGAAAAGTCATGGCCATTGGCTTGTCTGACGCTGACTCCAAAAAGCTCAAACCGGAGAAAAAATAATGGGCGTGAAAAATATCATATTCCCATGAATTTTCCTTTATGAATTTGAGCAGGTTTTTACCGAACTGCCGGCTCTTTATATAATCATTTCCATACCCGCTGTCCAAATGTATCAAACGCACATTATGAACCAACTGATTTATCCGTTTTTCATGGCTTTGATGTGTTTTAGTGAATATATCCACCCGGTGTCCCAACTTTCCCAGTTCCCGGGCTAAATTAAGAGTATAAACATTCATCCCGCCGGAAGACAAAACGCCCAAGCGGGACCGCGGACATGACCAATAGGAAATAAAGGCTATTTGCACGTCATTCTTAAAACTTATATGATCTGATAGTATCAGAATCGGCTCAACTTATGAAACAGCTGAGTATAAAATTAAGCATTATTCTCCCCACATATAACGAAGCAGGAAATATTATTCCCCTGATTGAGAGCATCCGTAGTAATCTCCCCGGTAAATCCTATGAAATAATCATTTCTGATGATGACAGTCCGGACGGTACGGGAAATCTGGCTGTTAAAACATACCATAACGAAAGAAACATTAAAGTTATCATCAGAAAGAAAGACAAAGGCTTGGCCTATGCCATTGCCGATGGTATTTCCAAAAGCCGCGGGGAATGGATAGCTGTTATGGACACCGATTTCAACCATGATCCCCAACTGTTGCCCCTGATGCTTTCTTTAACGGGCAAATATGACCTGGTTATCGGTTCCAGATATGTCAAAGGCGGCGGCATGGCTGATCCCCTACGGAACCTTTTTAGTCTTTGGTATAACCGCCTTGTCCGTTTTGTTTTGCGGTTGCCTACAAATGACAACCTCTGCGGTTATTTTATGATCAGGCGGCGTATTCTGAAAGGATTGCCAAAGGATAAAATATTTTCCGGTTACGGCGATTATTTTATCAGGTTGCTGTTTTATTTGAAAAAGCAAAAAATAAGAATTATCGAAATTCCGGCTTTTTATCGGGAAAGGTTCAGCGGAAAAAGCAAATCCAGATTCCTGCCGATGCTTATAAATTATACACGAACCGTGGTCAGCCTGATGATAAACCGATGACGAAAACTCAATCCCTTCTGGTTGCTGCCGCTTTTTTTATATATTTGCTGGCAAATGTATTTTTATTAAAAGATTACGGTGTAACCTGGGATTTTTCCTATCATTATAATGCCGGTTTATTCCATCTGGACAGGACAACTGAAACAGGTTTTAAAATTGGCCCGTCTCCCCCGTTGTCGGATATCCTGCCGGTTTTAAGCAAAATATTATTTTCCGACCGTCTACGTTGGTTGCCCTGGAACAGCGCTTATAATCTTTATTCTGTTGTACTGGGCAGTACCGGCATTCTGGTTTTATTTTTCTTTGCCTCGTCTCTTTTTAATTGGCAAACCGGATTATTTTCCGCGATAATCCTGGCATTACTGCCCAGGTATTTCGGACACCTCCATAACAATATGAAAGATATACCGCAGGCAGTTTTCTTTACCCTCTCGCTATACTGTTTCTGGGCTTTGGTCAATAAACCATCTTTTAAAAAACTGATATTTTCCGTGCTGGCATTTGCACTGGCTTTTAACAGTAAAGTAAATGCGGTTTTTATTCCTTTTATTGCAATTGCCTGGCTGCTGATCCGGATCTTCACCGGGAAAATCCGTTTAAAGAAGTTAAATTCTTACGTTCATCTTTATTTTTTTCTGGCTCCGCTATTTGCCTTTTTCCTCTGGTCAATTTTTTGGCCGGATCCCCTTGCGCGCCTGGCTGAAGCGACTCATTCCTACACTACTTCAACTACCAACATGCCGCTTCTCTATTTCGGATCAACCGTTTATTCGGGCAACAACGTCCCCTGGCATTACCCATTAGGAATATTTCTGGCTACCACGCCTATTTTAATTATCCTTACCGCGCTTATCGGACTTATGCTGGTCGTAAGGATTATTTTTAAGAGCAAAGCAGCTCTGTTTACGGTTCTCTGGTTTTTTCTGCCGCTTTCCAGATATCTCAAACCGGGGATGGCTGTCATCGATGACGTCAGGCACTTCATGGAAGTGCTTTATCCGCTGTCTTTGCTTGCGGGAATAGGAACACTGACGATCTTTAATCGCCTGCCGTTATTTTATAAACGGGCTGCTTATACTGTATTTTTCATCTATTTGTTAATTCCGGTAGTCACTTTCCATCCCCATCAAACCAGCTATTTCAGTGAAGCCGTAGGAGGAATTAACAGAGCACAGAATAAATTTGATATTGAATTCTGGGCTAACGCTTATAAACAGGCACTTCCCTGGCTGAATCAACATGCCCCCTTAAACAGTAAAATTACGGTTGCTATGGCTCCTGACATCGCCCGCCTTTATTTGAGGCAGGACCTGAAAGACCGGTTAGGAACTGTCAATCTAGGCATCAGGGATGATTCAGTCTATACCACCTCTGATTACACCGTTATTTTAAACAGGCAATCCTTCTATAACTGGTATGCCGTAAACTCTTATATGTCGTCCCGGCAGCCGGTTTTTTCCCTGACTGTTCATAATGTTCCGCTCGTCCGGATATACCAAAATAAGAAATAGCATCTTTTTATTTGGCAAACACCCAGACTAAAGGTACTGCATATCTGGTAACACTGAAAAGTACTTTTTCTTTTTGGATTTTCTCATTCTTGAAACTTTCAACGTTGTAAAATGGAAAAAATGAACGGCGGTTGAGAAGGACCGTATAATCGCTGTCGTTAATAGATCTTTTATTCAGATTTTCCAGAAGGTCCTCTCTCAGATATGTCGCCGCCGTACTTTGAGCCATGACAACATGGATAAATGATCCGCGGGGGGCAATTCCATTCAGCCAGAGAACCGCTTCCTTTTGGGGAGTACCCCAGAAATCGATGTCGTACTTATCCTGTGCCCCGGAAATTCCAGCGGTTAAAAAATTAAAATAACTGGCCTGGTATGGATGAAAAACTATTAATATCAAAACAGAATAAAAAGCGGCCGATAAAAACAGAATTGTGACCGGATATTTCTGCCTGATTTTTTTTGTCATGATTCTGTAAACCGCTGCACCGCCGATTGCTGCAAATGAACCCAGCGGAAAAAGAACTTCCATAAAATGCCTGACACCGTCGATGGCCGCAGCAGTAGGACTGAGGTATCTTATTAAAGGCACAAAAAACCAGAATATAAAAAGCGAGAATTCACGCTTTCCTTTTAATATATTTCTGGTACAGACAAAAACTCCGATTAAAGACAGGATGATAATGGGAGGAGGTGTTGATATCAATAAATACCAGTAAGGGTAATAAATCGGGATGTTGAATCCGGATTGGTAAAAGTTGCCGTTAAGAAGAACGGACATGCCCAAAGTATTACCGGAGTAAAATGATGGCATCTGCAACAGTTTTGCCAACGGATCCTGCCAAAAAGGCCACCACAACAAAAGCGTTGCCGGAACAACCAATAGGAAATATTTGAAGATGTGCCGATTGTTTTTATTACCGAACGTCAAATAATAAAGGAAACACACCACAGGTACAAAAACGGAGTTTATTTTGAAATTAAAAGCAATGGCAGCAGCAACCAAAGCCAGGGCAAGCGATAGCCGACTGGAATTCCGAGTAAATCGGTAAAAGAGGTACACTGCCAGGGCAAACATGACTGCGTTAGGAATATCCTTCATATTATTGTGCAGATAGGCAAAATATGGCGGCATAAGTCCCAAACTTATGGTACCTATTACAGCTTCCAGAAAGCCGAATATTTCTAACAGAAAAAAATAGAGAATCAAAAGGCCCAAACTGCCGAAGAAAACCATCGGCAGATTATAGGAAACATCCATTGGTAGTAGATTCCAGTTATTATAAAAAATTGTCTGGGAGAGTGCCGGAATAATTTGAGTAAAAGGTCCGAACGGGTCATTTACTGTCAGTCTGGGATCGGGATCGGAAAAAGGGATTTTCGTATTCTCGGCAGGCAATGGCAGACCCAAATGGTAGAGGCCGGCATAATAGTGGTTATGATAATCCCAGGACAATCCGTAGTCAGGCAGTATGATCAGATTGATTAGAAGGTAAAAAAGAAAGATTATAAGGCCGGTTAATTTATGGCTTAATTTCATGCTTAATATTCATTACAACAACCAGAACTATAAATGATATTAATGAAATGACACCAGCATATAAATAAATTATTGGGTGATAAATATACTCAATTTGATGGAATCCAGCGGGTAAAAATATTGTTCTGAATGCAAGATTTGACCTTATGACACGCGTAGTTTTACCGTCAATTTTTGCCGACCAGCCCGGATAGTAAACTTCACTGGAGGAAAGCCAGACAGGACAGTCAAAATCAGACGTTAATCTAATCCTGTTCGGGAGGTATTCCAGGAGATTGACTTTTCCGGTAGTAGAACAGTCACCGGCAGTTTTATCGCCTCCTGCTGATCCTTCGAGAACAACAGACGAAATCAGGTCTGCTTCCCGGTCTGAAATAAGCCGGGCAGCCTTGTCATCATTATCAGTCCAAATGATCTGGCTAACCGGAAAAAATCTGGGGAGGGAGTTCGAATTGCCGTATATGGCGTAATCCGCCGAAGAATTCACCAGACTGAAATTATTTTTCTTAATTTGTGTACTTTCCAGTAGGATCCTCTTGACGCCAAGAAAATTCATCATGGCCGGATCAGCGGAAAGAGGAGGAATTTCCACGTTATACCAGAGAATGGAACTGCCCGGATTTTTATTGGCGCTATCTGCAAAACGGTGGTAATTTTTCAGGATGACCGGATCGTATCCCGAGGTACTGTAAATTTTATGCATCATGGGAGCGTTCATGTCGATTTTTTGCAGAAGCGGTGAGACTACCCTGAAACCGGGCATAAACCGGCCAGTTTTTTCACCGGTCTTAATGTCAGTCAAAAGCTTTGTATCGGCAGCCGGCAAATTGGTCAGAAAAACAAATGGACGGCTGAATAAAATCAGCTCCCCTATCATCAAAAAACCTATAATCAATTTAAAATTAGTGTATTTTATTTTGGATAAAACAATGCCGGTCAAAACCGGTACGAATACTACCGGGATAATCAGATTCTGGATGGGAATGCGGATAAAACGGTAGAAAGGCAAAAACGTATAGAGAAAATAATGAAGGTTAAAAGGCGCGTTCGGCCCTAGGGCTATCCACAGAAAAAAAAGGGAAATGCCGGTAAACAGCCAAAAATGAGGGTGCACGGCCTTTCCCTTTTTATTGCCCAATTTCCGCCACAAAAATACAGCTGAAAAAAACCCAACTGAAATTAAAGGCAGACTGCCTGTAAAATGATCAAAAGGATTAACTTTAGGCCCCCCGCCTAAATTGAAAGTAATCCTGTCCAGACTTGTCCGGTTAAAAGGAGTGAAGAAAAGATCCAACGAGGAAATGGACAGGGAGCCCCAGGAAGCCAAATCATAAGGAAAACCGCCTGCCCTGATAGACTGCCCGGTTAGCTGCCAGGTCGGCAGCCACTGGACAGCCGTCAAAGCCAAAGCAGTCAGGTATACACCCGCCGTAATTAAAAAGGGGCGTAGGGATTTTTGTGTATACGCAAAATAAGCCGCGAAAAACCCTGCCGTCACAGCGCTGAAAACCAAATAGGCGTTGTAACCGGCCAGAATTAGAAGAGACAATACCGTTACAGCCGTTATAAATCTTTTTTTTGTGAATCCTTTTTCCAAAAGGGAAATAAGTGCCAGAAAAATCCAGGGAAGCCAGATGCTGGTTGTCAGCAAATCGATGTGCCCGGCATAAATTCTGGCGCTATAATAACCGCTGAAAGCAAAGACAGCTGCCGCAACGGCTGAGGAAATGGGATCTGCATAGCGTCCGGCCAAACGGTACATGCCGGCAAAGGCGATCAAAAGATGGATGGCGATTACCAGTGAGAAAGAAATATTCAGCGGAAACAACAGATAAATGAAAGTAGCCGGATAAAAAAAAGCGGTAGAGGGATGTGCCAGGAAGGGCGTTCCGGAAAATAGATAGGGGTTCCAAAAAGGGACAAAACCTGAAAGCAATGAGTCTTTTAAAAAGCCTTTCCAGTAATAAAATTGGGACAAAAGGTCTCCGCCATAGATTATCTTTCCGCTTCCGGGAATGAGCGTTTTACCGAAAAAAATGACCGCCAGTAATGCGAACAACATTAGAGGAAAAATAAACCCGCTGGTCTTTTTCATTGACGGTTCAATTCATTAATGATATTTTCCGCTTCGGTATGCAGCTCTTTATCGGCCTGGACGAATTTTTCCTCATCCGCGGACAACCACTGGTTTTGGGAGAGTCGGCTGTAAATTTTCCCGGCGTTGGAAAGGCGCTGTGCCAAAAGATCGAGTAGCCTTTCCAGTTTTTCCCGGTTTACATTTTCCGCGGTCCTCAAATTTTCCCAGGAAGGAATGATTGATGTCAGGTTTTCCACCAGTTTTTTCCAGCTGGCTACATCATCCGGATCGTATTCGGGATCCTGGTAACCTCCCAGATGGATGACGATTACCTGCGTCGGACAACCATTTATTTCATCGATTACCGCTGCCGCACCGATATCCTGGTATTCGGTTGAGTATAAAATTTCAGAAGAATCGGGAAATTCCCGGAAATTTTCCATCAGCTCTTCACTCTCATAAAATCCGCGGGTAAAGAGCTCTCCGAAGATGATATTCTTATAGTCTGATTCGCGGATGGAACGGGAAAGGTCAACCCCGCTTCTGGTTGCTTCCGTTGAAAAATCATCAGTTTTTAATATGCTTAAACCGCGGATCCTGGCAGAATGCACCAGCTTCCCGTCATTTGCCAGAGCTTTTAATTTCTTCGATTGCCGGACCTCATTTAAGGCTTCCACAAAATCAGACTCATTCAAAGTCGGTGAGTGGGCATACTCTCCGTCGGCTGATATGTCACGCCAGTTGTTCCGGTATTTATCCTGTTCTGAAAGCGGCAGGACATGATGGACATCATTTATCGCCACAAAACCCAGATCATGCCGCGAATCCAGGCTGGCCTTGCGGTTGTCGCCCATGACGAAAATATAATTTGCCGGAACTTTGACGGTATTACAATCGGACAGAAAAGCACCCCCGTAAGTGCTGCGCGGTTTGGCTGTATACGGTTCCTCCGCTTTCTCTCCGGACAGATAGACATAACCGTCCCGAAGCTCAATTTCGTCACCCGGCAAAGCGACAATCCTTTTGACGAAGCCTGTCGCCTCCCGGTATTTATCCCTGGTGATTTTACGGGTCATTTCGTTTTCAAATTCTACGATGTCGCCGCGGCCGAGTTTGTAGCTAAAAAAACTCTGTCCGAAGATCTTTAAACCGGCCGGATATTTTTTCATTCTCGGTGTCGCTACGGTTTGCCGGGATGCATCCTCATCCGATACTCCCGTGCTTTTGGGAAAAGTCGGATACATGGAGCCTGTTCCGGAAATGGCAATTTCCTCCGACAACATTCCCAAATTAAAAGCGGCAGTCCTGAGTTGCGACGGCAAACCCAAACCCGCTATTACAGCAACTGCTGTCAGAATAATTAAGAGGGCAAACTTCCTCATTTATTAAGATGAGTATAGTTCAATTATTACCGTTTGTGTACAGATGATTCTCTGCGGTTTTTCAGATAATATAAAAGAAAAATAAGCGGCAATACCAACCAAAGATACATTCCTACCTTTTCCAAGTTTTGCGGCCTGTATAAAATTTCAAGTTTTCCGCCGTCAAAATCCCTGCCGTCTATTTCCCAGCCGTTCTCCCAATTATTGACTTTAAGATGCCGGCCGACTTCCTTTTTACCGTTTTGATCTCTAGCATACAACTTCCAACCATCATCAAAGCTTTGGGCAAGAATTAAGGTGAATGTATCGTCCGGAATTTCATTAAATTCAATTAAATACTTATCCGGGTGCGGATGGACAACAGTTATATCATTAAGTGGAATTGTCGTACGCTTTTGCCCTGGTTTGACCAGTTTTAATTCTGAAAGAAAATTATATGGTATGGGATTTACTGTAATTCTGCCGATATCATTTGCCGTCTCCTGTCTCCCTATGGAAATATTTCTGATATTGAAAAGATATCCTAAAGCATAATTTTCCATCGGAGGAATTATCAGATAGGAAACATCAAAATCCGAAGGAATCAGCTTATCCTTACGAGGTAGCATTACCTCCAAATCGGATCTTTTGGAATTATTATTAATAATCCCGAAATATAGACTCTTGCCGCTGATATTTCTGCTTTCGACCCGGACTAAATAACCCAATTGATGCGAGAGCCTGTCGGTTTCATAATTCAGACAATAAATTCCGTCCCGGCTGGTCATTCTTAAAAACGGCTTATCGAACTCAATTATTCTTTCATATATATTCAGCTCTGGGTCCGGTTTTTCGCAGGTAAAAGGATTGACCGATGAAATCGAATCGGTTAAATAACTGTCAAAACTGTAATAGCCTTTTATTTTCGGTATTTTTACTTCCAAAATTCCCCGCTCAAAATCAGGCAATACAATTCCATTATTGAAATCCTTGTCTCCGACAGAGGCTAATATTTGACTGTCCAGGTAAATATCAGAATTTTTTGCGGTTGTTTTTGACAGATCACGGCTGTCAATTTCCAGAAAGTCCGATGCATCCGTTGGAGGTATCCTCAGCTCCTGGTTTCTGAATTCGCCCGGTATGACAGATGTGAAAATATAATCCTCTTCAGTCTCCGTAATGGTAAATTCATGACGGACGTTGGATGTATCGGAAAATAGTGACCTGAAAGGATAATGAATCCTGTCAGCATCAATCCTTTTTCCGTCATCACTTTTATAATCACCCGATTCCAGATAAGCCATATCAAGATTGCCTGAAATATAATCCGGCGATACCCCCGGCAAAATGTCCGTCAAACGGATGTTTTCTTCAGTTGTCTCAACCCGGTATAAGGATATGCGGCCGAAAGTCCTGTCCTTCCTGATTATTGCCGATGAGGAAATAAGAGTCTGCAGGCGGTCTCTATATAATTCACGTGAATTGGAAAAACTGATGACATTGCCATCAAATAATACCCATTTGATCTTGTATTTTTGCAAAGTTTGTTCAAATAAGTATAGATTTCTCGAATATATGGCATAAGAAATCTCATGAAAATAATTCTCATCTTCCCTGCTCCAGACATCGAACGCCCTGTCCATCACAGGCTGCTCTAATCCGTACCAGATAAAACCGGACCCTGAGTAATTGAAACGGTAAAAGGTCCATCCCCAAAAAGTATATTGCGGGAAATTGGCAATTCTGTCAGTAGAGGGCACTTTTTTGAAATAATTAAAAAGATCAAAATATTCGCGGGGAATCTCAGCCCGTACTTTGTAATAAAAAAGCCTTCCCGAAAATACCGGCAGGCAATAAAAAACCGGCAGGAAAATCAGGAGGATCATCAATAAATTTATTTTGCGGAAGGGCAGTACTTTTTCAGACAGCCACAGACTTCCTATGCCGTAAAAAACAGCCAGTCCTGTTATATGCAGGATGGATAATTTAGTAAAAGGAAATCTGAATACCTGGGAAAAAAGCGGAATTTTGTTAAAGATGCCTGCCAGATAACTGAAAAAAGGGGCATCATTTGCCAGAATGGAAAAGCTGAAGACGACAAGAGGCAAAAGCAGTCGGCTTTTGCCTTTCTTCTCGCTATAGGCATAATAACAACCAATTATAGCCAAAAGGGGGAATATAAAACCTACCGTCTGCAATCGCGGATCTTTAAGATAATCTAACCAGTCCTGCAACTGGTACTCAAGTCCGCCGGAAGTATTTATTTCGGTATTGTCGAACCAAAATCCTCTCAGAAGCAGGACGTTTTCCAAATCGCCGAACTTCTTATTTCTGAGAAACATATCCTCTGTCGACATGCGGTTTATTTTGGCTTGTGTATTGACTTCGATTTTCCTGACAATGAAATAAATATTAGGCAAAAGCCAAAAAGCGTTGACAATAAAAACCGTCAGAAATAAAACGATGATTCTGCGCAAATATTTCCGGTTAAAAAACTGGACGGCCAGTAATGACAGAGACAGACAATAAACCAGAAAAAATGTTCCTATGTAGCTTTGGGGAACCGCCAGAAAATTTATCAGGGCTACTCCCAAAAAATTCTTGAAGCCACCCTGCCGGAAAAAGCGGACAGTTGAATATAATAACCACGGTAAAAAAGCATAGTGGACTGAATAAGGTTCAAACGGTACATTAAACATTTGGACTGTGGCCAGATTGAACAAATAGTACAAAGCTCCTGCCAGTGCTCCCCATTTCCTCATGACATGACGGGACGGTATCAGGTAAAAAAGAAAATGATAAAGTCCCAAAGGACCTACGAAAAGCATCAGAAAATGGAAAAAATAACGGATAAACTGCACCGGAATAAAGGGGGAAATCAGGTAAAGAAAAATCTGTCTTATCAGATCCGCGGCATGCCCCATCCCGCCCAGGAGACCCAATCCCTGGTATTCCTGCCAGACGGCAAATAATGAACGCTTCAGGTTTATGTCAAAACCGAACTCAGGATGCAGGTTATCCCAGCCTGAAAGAACCGTCCCCGGCCTGTAATTGGTCCAGGCTACCGCCACGGCCAAGGCCAGTATTATCATTTGAGGTTTTTTGAAGAAATTCAATAATCTGTTCAACATGTGCAATACCGTCAGTTTACCCGGAAAATTTCATAATCACTCGACAAATAAACCCGCTCTATCGGCTTTTTTACTTCATGCGAATTCTCATCAGCTTCAAATGAATAATAGAAATTTATATAGATGGTATCATCAAACTTCATATCAGAGGAAAGAATCAGTTCTTCACCTGCATTGACTTGTAAAACCATAGGGGCTTCAAAAACAGTATTAATCCCCTCATTGACAGAATTCCATTTCAAACCGTAAAGTGAATTATTTACTTTAATGTTAGCATCCGTAAAAATGCCGGGAGCAATATGAATCCCATCCAGTATGAATTCTCCATCCTTATGAAAATAAAACCCGGTTTTCAAAGATGGGTATTTTATTAATTTTATGGAAGAAGAAACAACACCGTGAGTATCAGTTTTAAGAACAATTACTTCAGGATTTAGGTTATACCACCAATATCTTACATTACTGCATTCATCATAATAAAATTTCTCGTATTGGCGGTTTTTATGGATAATAATGCTTCTGATATCAAAATTTCTTAAAAGAGCCAACGTGTCATTAAAATTTTTATCGACATAGAGCAATTTATCTTTATGCACTTTTTCTGAATCACAAATATACCTTTGGGTATATTCCTGTTCAAAAAAGGACAACGTGCTCTTATTTTCAGCAGTGTCATGAAAATAGCCGTCAACAATTTTTTTATGCGTCATGTACGGTAAAACACTCCGGAAGGCATTAGTTGCCGATAATGGAATATTTAAAATTGCTTTTTCGGGTAGCTGAGCGGCGACTTTACTCTCCATAAACGGCAATGCAAATGTCCGGTGAACAGTAAAAGTCAGTCTTTCCAATAACATTAAAAGTATTAACGGATAAATAAATTTTTTGAGTTTGAAAAAAGGAATCACCGACATAAATACCAGTATCAAAATGGAAAAAATAACAATACTTCTTCCGCCTTCAGGCCAATAAGGTAATGGAATCATACCTAAGGTGGCTATCAGATAGACTGCCAATGACAATAAAATAAATATCTTTCTGCGGTTTATTTTTTCCTTGAAATAAAATATTATGAAGATTATCCAGCCTACCAGTCCAGGACTGATTACCTTCTCTATTGAGGCAGAAGAAAAATTCAATTTCGAATATAGAAGATTAATATACTGATTTGGAATTAGAATGTCAGACAACTGCGGGAGACAGCATTGAACATACCTTCCATAATTAAAGGGGTAAACAAAACTGCCAAAGATTATACCCTTGGCAAATCCGCCAAAGAAATATAAAGCGATTATTGCATTAAGTAACAGGACAAAATAAAACACTTCCGGTTTATTTCTTACTTTAACTTTTGCCATCTGAAGATAATATATTATGACGGCCAGGCTGTCTTTCGGATATAAAAGCAAATATCCGGTCAGAAGAAACAGGAAAAACCAAAATACTATGATTAAATATTGCAATGATCCGAAAGCGATTAATAAAATACCGAAGATGATGTTGAAATAAGCGATAAATCCTGCTTTACCTTTATTTCTGAAAAAATCATAAAATGCTTTTGCCAAAAAAGGGAAACCGCCAATAAAGGCCAAATTAGGATGTGAGTTGATTCTGGCGATCACATAAGGTGAGAAACCGTAAAAAATACCGGCGAAAAGTCCGAATAATCCAGATTCTGAAATCGTACTGAAAAATGAATAAGTTATATAAAAATTCAGGAAAAGGATTAAAATTATCACGAGGTTATATGCTAAAGGGAGCGGCAGGATAAATGAAAGTAAGGCACCGCTAAAGGTTGATAAGACGCCATCATAACCGTGGCTTAACTCGAATCCGTTCGGATAACGTAAAATATCGGTTTTTTCCAGGGCATATTTTCCTGATCTAAGATTTTCTCCAACCAGGTACATAAAATTAAAAAATTCATACTTATCTCCATGATCACCGAGCAATTCTTTATACGGGTTGATTGAATAAATCCTGGAGAAAATAAAAGCCAGTATTAACCCGATAATAATGATCTTATATTTGTTCATTTTTAAAAATATATTCATAATACCTACGGCCAATTTTGCCGAAGTCCCTTTTTTCTCTCATTAAATTGCTGAAGACTTTTAACTTATCCATAATTTTCAAATCCGGATTTTTTAATTTTTTTTCCCATGAGTAATCACTTAAGGGGAAAAACATATCTTCCGAAGTTAAACGGGCTTTCTCCATTGCTTTTTGAAAATCAGCCGTATTCATATAGCCGGAAATTGCTTCGGATAAAATGACCGGTTTACCGTAAGTGAAAGCCATGGCTAACGGACCAGAGGATGACATAAAAGTCCTGTATGGAAAAACAACCAGATCAGCGGCCTGATAATACAGAGAAATTTTTTCTTCACCTACAAAACCGGTAACCACTATTCTTCCTTTTGATGAAAGGGCTAATTCATCAATTTTTTTTACATATTCCATATAGTATGGTTTGTCCCGGTGATTCGGATTTGTTCCACCGGCAATGATTAATTTTACGTCAGAATTCACGATTTTTTCCGCTATCCAATCAACTCCCTTATACCAGGCAATAAAGCCGAAATACAACAGGACCGTCTCTTTTTTAATACCTAATTTTTCCCTGGCTGATTGATAACTTAAAGCCGGTTTAATCGCTTCAACACCGTGTGGAATAACGGTTATTTTCTCCTGTAATTTAATATCGAATAATTTCCTAAAGTCATCCTCGAAAACAATCGTTCTGTAGGACGATTTGACAGACAAGTTAAAAAACATCCTGATAAGAATGTTGAAAAATTTAGATGAAAAACTATTTTGAGTGATGCCTATATGACCGGATAATTCATTAATATCAACAATTATCTGATGAGGAATAAAATATACCTGTTTACCGAGCATAGAAAGCACTCTCAGAAACATTGGAAATAAAAGCAGATATATTGGTCCGCCAAACATGGAAACTTCAAATTCTACCAGAATTTTACCGGCATCACTTTTCAGGCAGGCGGCAATTATCGAAAGATAGGACAGCAGACTGCTTCTTTTCCAGATCCTTTTGACTTCGAGACCGTTTTCATAGTATTCAGATTCCGACCCTTTCCCCAATTTTTCGGCTAAAACGGTTAATTTCAACCCGCTGCCAGATGATTTTGCCGCTTTAAGAATATTCAGCAGAGTATTTTTGGTATATGAGGCAATACCGACAGTGCCGGCTCCGTGCACTGAGCCTTTTTCGGGATAACTTGAAACAACCAATAGTTTATTTTCCATCATCAGTTTAAATCGTATACTTCATGTTCATTACTGGTAAAAACTTTTCTGAAAGCCGGTTTTGTGAAAACAGATCCTGTTTTTTCAAATTTGTAAAATATTGTTAAATAAACTGTATCAGCTAATTTCCCGTCAGAAGATATGATTATTTTGTCTCCGGAATGTACTTCGATTAATACAGGATCGGCAAAATTGCTTTCCAGACCGCTTGATCCAACAATCCAATCCGGTTTTATTAGATTATTCATCGGTAAATAGACAGTTGTATTTGTTAAATTCGGCGGATCCAATAAAATACCCGTTAGTTCAAAAATCCCCCGGTAAGGAAAATAAATTTCGAACTCAAAAATATCGCGGTATGATAATTCATAATTATTTATACCGATATCTTCCGTTGTTTTATCAATTATTAAGGTTTCAGGCATCCTGCGATACCACCAACTCCTCATTGATCTGCATTCTTCAAAGTAAAACTGTTCATTATTTAATTTCTTGAATAAAACTAAAGTGTATATACCATTAGTTTTCAAAAAATTAAGAAACTCCTCCTGATAGTTATTATTGATGCTATTTTCAGTATAAGAGTATTCCTGCCCGCATTCCAGATTCTGAAGCATCGTATTTTTAATGAAAGATTTACTTTTATCTCCATCGGCCGTGTAATGGAAATAACCATCGATGATTTTCTTATTGAAAAAGTATGGTAAAGTGCTTTTGTAGCTGTCCGTCTCGTTAATTGGCATATTTAAAACCGCTTCTCCGTCTAAAGCCCTGACCACCGAGGAAACCTGGGTGTCTATCACAGAAGAAGAATATATCCTGAAGAAAAACCTTTCCAGTATTATCACCAACAGTACCACATATAACAGTTTCCGTTTTAGATTCAATAAATAATAACCGCTGAATATTGAAGCAATCAGCGAAAAAATCACGACCAGCCTGCCAGGTTCCGGAATAAATGGCAACGGCAACAAATTCAGAACAAATAAAATATAAAGTGCCAAAATTATTATCAGCCAATAAACTCCCCTTCTGATAAAAAAGAAGGCAGCCAAGCTGAAAATCAGCCATTCAAATATGCCGATCGAAATTGCTTTTTCAATGGAATCTGGCGATGGATTCAATTTTTGCCAGATAGTACCTGAGTATTGGTTTGGCACAAAAATATCCGTCCAAGAAGGCGAACAACATTCGTAAATTTCCGAAGATTTGGCTGAAGTATGCGTAAATACGTCACTCAGGTGGGTAAAATATCCTTGATAAAAATAGGCTGCCAGTAATATCAGCACCGCCAGGCTAACAGAAATTTTGAACTTATCTTGCTTCAAATAACCGAGAAATTGGCGACAATATGAAATCGCTATTCTAGAATTAAAAATCACAAAAAATATCACCGCCAGTGTTATTATCTCAATAAGTATTAATCCGTATTGCAGTGAACCGAAAACGACTGTTATGAGTCCTACGGTCACCAAAAGATAATCCAGTTGGGTCCTCGGCTTATTTTCCTTTACTCTGGAAAATAAACTTATCAGGCTGTATCCTAATAAGGGAAACCCACCGGTAAAAGCAAGGTTTAAATGGCTGTTGATTCTGGCTAAAACAAAGGGAGAATAAGCATAAAAAACCGTCGCTATGACTGAAACTAATTTATTCCTGTATAGCTTATAAAAAAACAGGTAGGAAAAACCCGCATTGGCAATAAGAAGAACGAGTACAGTCAGATTATAGGCCAGGACATGCGGAATAACTAAACCTAATAAGGCTCCTGTCATAACCGGAAGGACGCCGTCAAAACCGTATGATAGGTCGAATCCCACCGGGTAACGGAATATATCAGTCGGGGAAAATGGCGCCTTGAGGCTTTTGAGATTTTCAGATACCAGATACTGAAAACCGAAATACTGGTAATTGTCACCGCCGTCGCCGATTAACCTGCTTGAAGGATTTATATAAAGTATCCCTGATAAAAAGAGACTTAAAATTAGAGCAACAGCAGCAATTTTCATACTTTACAGTCATACCGTTATTTTCCTAAATTAAAAAAGATAAGATCTAATCGTCTTAACCGCTTTTGCCAGCATTTGGAACCACCTTAATTCCGTTCTTTTAATACCTGTCTCGTAAGACCCAAAAACATCCATTATTCTGATATAGATTAAATCCCAGAATGATTTAGGGGCGTCTTTTATAATATTAACCTTGCTCCTTCTGTCATCACTCCAGATTACCGGAATTTCTTTATATTCAAAACCCGCTATTCTGCCCAAAAACATAAGTTCCGCATCGAATCCCCAGTCTTCAATCTTAAGATTGGGAAAGAGGGCATCCTTGGCCTCTCTCGAAAAGGCTTTAAAACCGCAGGTAAAATCGCTCACCCAGGTATTCAGGATTAAATTGGACAGTAAAGTAAAAGCCTTACCTAAGGATTCCCTGATAAACGGCTGGTGGCGCACAACTGTCGAGTGACTGTTTTTCCGGGTACCGATGATGATGGGAATTCTTTCTCTTATGGACGGCATAAATTTCCTGACCTCGCTCAGGTCAGTCGACATATCCGCATCCAAAAAAAGAGAATAGTCGGAAGTCGACTCCTTCATTCCGGCGGCAATGGCATACCCTTTTCCCCTATTCTCCTTATATGAGACAAGTTGCAGATTTACACTAACTCCAGGGATGGTGCTGGTTTTAGCTCCTCCTGGGACGGTGGCAGGCTGAACGGAGTGAAGCCATGACTCCTCCCAGGTGGAGCTTTTAATAAACTCTTTAATCTTTTTAACAGTCCCGTCAGTCGAACCGTCATCCACAAAGATGACCTTTTCCAGCATAAGTCCGCCCGGCAAGCTGAAACTCGCCAGTGAACTGAAAGTCTTGTCCAGTCTAGCTTCTTCGTTATAAACCGGTATGACAAGAGAAATTGTTTTCATATTTATAAATTCATTTGGCTTTCCGTTGCCGGTTGCGAAGCATAACCTCGCAACCAACCTCTGATTCCAAATGTCACTCAGTTGCGATTTTTGTCGTATAACCCATATCTTCTATACATGTCTTATAAAAGCCGTGATTCGGCTCCATAGTTCTTGAAGTGGTCTGATTTCCGTTTTCGCCATTGCTTCGTTCCTCAAATATAAAGTTGGCTGCCTGGGAACATTCAGCCATGGCTCTTATCTGCATGAATTTATCGACACGCTGTAAAGCCATAAAAGCAGTGACTATCAAAACCAATCCCATAATGACCATTCCGACATCTTTTACATCAGTTCTCATAGAATTTTCACCACCTTTCAAAAATACCCTTACTTCATCTCTAGAAACAGAGCGTCAGTAAGGGCAGAATTAACCTTTAATTTTACTAAACTATCCTATAGTTGTCAATAAAATGATATGGTTAAATTGTTGCATAGTTAAATTGTTTAAAACCATTCAACCATATAGCAATTCAGCCATAATGTTGATATAATAATTGTATGCGATTCCATAAATTCACAACTGTATTTACACCTGAAGAAGATGATTCTGAAGTTTATAATGTTTCAGTTCCGGCACTTCCGGAAATACATACTTTCGGATGCTCTTTTGAAGAAGCCCGGTTCATGGCTCAAGATGCTATGGAACTGGTAATTCTTTCAAAATTGGAACAAGGCGATTCTATTCCCGTAGATAAAAAACCTGTCAAAATTAAAAAGAACGAAAAAGTCGAAGAAATGGAAATAAATTCGTTACTGTTCCCTGGCATACTAAAGTAACAATTCCCAAAGGCACTCTGCAAAGCATTCTCCGCCAATCAGGTTTATCCCGCGACCAATTTCTTTCTTTTCATAAAAAGATCAAGTAAAAAATATTGCTTCATTTTCAAGGTGCAAGGTCCCATCTCTATAACTAATTATTTAGTAATAAGGATGGGACTAGGACGAGAACAGCGAATGCTGGAAAAAAATGTACCGGAATGCGGTACAAAGTAAAAAAGGGGAACCGGCTAACCGATTCAGTTTTTACTTTTTTTTCAGTTTCTCACTGGTAGAATTGAGTCAGTCCCTGACTCTCTACGGTAGTTCTACGCTACCTTTTTTGGATCACAGCGCCTTTGGCCACTGCATGAAATTAACCTTTTCTCACATAAGGGATGCTACTCCGAAGAGTGCCCCATAGGTGGGAAGGAGGCTTTCATGCGGTGCCTGAGGCACCTGCAATCCTCTCCCCGAAGGGAGAGAAGAGACCCGTCTCCATTGGGTCTCTTCTCTTTTGTTGGTCTACGGGCAAGCCCGTGGCCCAACCTCGACACCGGCGCCATCTGTGGCTGCCTGAAACCGTACCTCGAAGGAGGGGACTTCGGAAGCTCCGAAGGCTTTCTCCTTCTGGTATAGTTCACAGACATTGTGGACGGCATCGTCCGATGGGTAGCCGCCTGGTACACGCCACGTCCCGGCGTTGATTTGAGCGGTCTGGTCTACGCCCACATGAACGACTGTGATGTCCTGGACTACATCCCAGGTACAAACCCAGTCACTAGGGCAAGTAGCCTGCACCGTCGCACCAGAAACGCCTCTCCAAACGAAAGCGCAGCTTTCAGTCCCCAACCTCTGAACATCGACACCGGTGAGGTTCTTTGCCTCTTCAGTCGTTGGGCAAAGCCCGGTGGGCTGGTCGATGGACGGTTCCGATTTTGCGAGTTGATCATTCCCTTGCCCAATCTGTTCTAACCGATCTACAATCTGATCCAATACATTCATGTATGGATCCATCGGTTCAGGGGTCGGCTCGGTTTTCGGCAACGCCTCAATAACCTGCTCAGCTATCTCATCAGGGTTGATCATTTGCTGAGTAGGAATAGCCGCAATAGCCTCATTTATCTGCTCGCCGACCTGGGTCGCTTGGGAATTCATTGCTGCTTCAAGGTCCTGATCCGTAGCGACGCAGGCGCTCAAAACGAGGCCTAAAGCGATTAACACGACGTAAACAATTTTCTTCACGTTATCCTCCTCTCACATTCCTAGGTAGGAATACGCATTTCTGCGCTCACTATACTCATGTATAGTGACCTAGGTACCTTCTCCCTTTTGGGAGCTTATTTGATTCACTCGTCCGGTTTCATTCCTTTCCTAGAGGAATGTCCAATTGAGTAAATCAATTTGTGACGGCCTTGCCGTCAATGGCTGGTGAGTGGATAGAGAAACAGTAATTTTCTGGTCCCTCCACCGTCCGAGGAGCCAAAGTCGTTGCTTTATCACCTCGGAGGTGTAAAACAGCTTTACTGTTCCTTTACCCACTCACCATGAGAGAAGAATTAATTTGATAATTAAATTAATTTCTCGTCCTAGTTGTTAAAGTGCAAATCAATCTGCAATTTAAACAGACCGCAAAATGGCTTGTTTAAATTATTCGATTGTTTCTCAAGCTTTTTGAGCTTAAGGTAAAACCCATTCGACTATCGCTCAGGGTTTAACTCTAAGTTCAATTGATGTTCTTTGATTTATTTACAAACTTATTTTTATGAATTATTATCGAAATATGTTTACGAAATCTGATAAAAACTGGCTGAAAAAAAACTTTGCTACCAAAGATGATCTGAAAAACTTTGCTACCAAAGATGATCTGAAAGATTATGCAACAAAAAAAGATCTCATCGGTCTTGCTACAAGTAAAGATATAGAAGAATTAAAAACAACATTCCTTATAAATCTTGAGAAATGGAAAAATGAGCTTTTTAACAAAATCGATCCAGTCCTGAACCGAGTCAAAACTGCCGAGGAAGAGAATGTCGTTCTCCACTCCCGGGAAGAAGGACGACAAGAAGAACGCAATGCTCTTGAAGGACGGATCAAAAATCTGGAAGCCATTCATCCTAACAATCGTCATATTCAATCCACCAAGGATTGAACACAAAAGATATTTTTGATTTCTTCTAAATATTTAATTTTCAAAGTGCTTGGTACTCTGGTTTTACCCAGAATAAAGCACCGCTTGTACTTGGCGGTGCTTAAGTCAAGATAAAACTGTATATTTAATATTTCTACAGGCTTTCTTATATTTCATAAATATTTACCGAAAGCCCGATATTAGTCTATCGGGCAGTCATTTAAAGTAGTGAAGTATATCATGCTATAGGCTAATTTGTCAATCTTAGTCTACTTAGAAAATCAGCCACATGTATGATTTGTTGGTATCAAACGGCAAATAGGGATGTGTCACAAAAACCAGGCTTTTATCCCGGACTTTGGATACGTCAAAACCGTTCCCCTCCCAGCTCATGAAAGTATAGGATTCTTCCCCTCTTTTTTCCCAGGAAACAGGCAGACCAGTCTTTTTTCCGTATATTCTGAATGAAACATAAGCAACTGCTTTTAAAAATATCAATTTGGCTTTGGCTATCAGGGTATATGTTTTAACTTTTCCGTAGAGCCTGATTTGGGCAATTCTTTCCTCTGAGGCTACCTTCATAACTACTTCTGCCACCGGCGAAAGTGCGTGAACATGCTGGTGGGAATCAATAAAACTGACTTTCAAACCCGCTGCCTTCAAAAACCTGATCTGGCATCTGATCTCCCTCTCCAGGTGAAAAGCATCAACAGCCCGGAGCATTAATTTCGAAACAAGCTTATTTAAAGGATAAAAATTGCCGCGGTTGTCAACCAGAGACGGGATGTACTTTTTGCCCTCGCAGGATTTGCCTTCGACTAAATTGAGATGCAAACCAACCCTGATGTGCGGCTTTTGCCTGACCAACTCAGCCAAAGTCTTTAGCCTAGGACGGGAGGTCATATTCATCAGGACGGAGACGCTTTTGATTTTTCCCAAACGCAATAAACGGATAATTTTTTTATCCGAATACATTTTATATCCGTAATCGTCACTATGGATTGTTATCATAATTACCTCCACCGTCCCAGGAGAAATATATTCCCTCCACCTGGGAGGAGGAGTTAAATTCACATAAATAATTGAACTAAGTATTGGACCATGGCTTTTTGGATGCGGAAAGCATAAGGCAGCTTTACCACTTCAGGTTTAAGATCAAGGCTCAGAAGCGTAAAAAATTCCCTGATAACCTCGCGCGACCTGACCAAAAATGGAAAGCGGCTGCCGCGAAGCTCCTTCAGGCTGACCGGAATTTCCTGCCAGGGATGACCGTCAAGGGCAATCCTGATCAAAAGCTCACTGTCAAAAAAGTGGTTTTGACAGACCACCCGGTCCAAATAACGGTCAACCATTTCCTTTTTTATGGCCTTAAGCCCGTGGGTATCGCTTATGGAAACCGGAAATCTCAGATTAATGGCTTTCTCCATCAGCCTGCTTACGATTCTCCTTTTCACCGGCCTCAAATCTTTCGAACCGTTCAGGTTTTTGGACCCGACCACAAATTCGCAGGAATCCAGTTTAATTAAAGACCTTTTGATAAAACCGATGTCCCAAAAATCAATGTCAAACTGGAAAACAACCGGATTTTTTGCCTTCCTTAATCCTTCTTTGAAAGCAAGCCCGTATGAGGGTTGGTTAATCCTGATGACTTTGATCCGCTTATCCTTGGAGGCGAGTTTTGAAGCTATTTCAGCAGTCCTGTCCGTGCTGCCGTTTTCCGCCAGTATCAGTTCAAAAACTGATTGCGGAAGACTTGTGTCAATACCGGAAATAATCCTCTCCACCTGAGGTTGCAGGAGTTTTTCTTCGTTGTATACCGGTATGATTATCGAATATGATTTCATGGGCAAGACGCGGCAGTGAGAGTTAAAGAGGATTTTCCTGGCTTGTCTATCGGGTCGTACCTCTGCCTACCCTCTCTGCCAGGGTCTGATTTAATCTTTCTTGGACTTTTTCCTAAACCAGATTCCGGCTGACAGAGCAGAACCGATTGCGGTAATCATAAACGGATCCGCGCCCGTTTCGGGCACCTGCTCTACTTCCATTTCCTTCTCGATACAAAACTGGCTTTCATCTTTTTCCTGCCTGTCCCCCGTGACCGCCTCGGCGATGTTTACCGGACAAACGATGTTTTTCTCTTCGGGCAAGGTTGCCTGGTGGGAAGCCCTGGCTTTGATATGAAATTCCTCTGATTCTCCGGGTTCAAGATTTTCAACGGTAAAAGTCAGCTTCCTACTGTCCTGATCATAGCTTCCGGGTCCTGACATAAAATCGACAAAATCAGGCAAAAGGTCAGTTACAACCACTTCACCCAGACTTTCTTCGCCGGAATTCTCGACTCTGATCCGGAAAGTGACAATCTGTAATGAACGGTACTTGGGATCCGTAGGTCCAAGGTGATCGACAAATGCGTCAGTAGCAGGATTAAGTACCATTTTGTCGATAAGCAGTTCTCCGGACTTGGAAACTATGACGCCGCCGCCGTAAACTGGTTCTCCTCCATAAACAGTCGTTCCGCCGTAAACAGGCACTCCGCCTTTAGTATCTTCGGATACTTCCTGCTCTTCCTGGGGTGTCGGGGTCGGCTCTTCTTCATCCCCGTCAGCTGAAACAGATAAAGGGTTTAAAACCACAACACAAATCAGAGCCAAAAAAAAGACTGCCCGCAAAAAATAGTTTTTCATAATGTGAACTTAAATTGGGCAGAATTTTTAGGTTGCGGCGGATTATAACAGACTAAAAAGGGGATGTCAACAACTATAGGGCGTCACAAGGCTTCGATCTCCTGATTGAGATTTTCCTGTTCCCGGTTTGTCAGTTTCAACAGGTCAAATGCCAGGCTGTTTTGCAAAAGGTCACGGCAGAGAACCAGGTGGTTATTTAAAAGCAGGTGTTTCTGCCAGCTGCTTAAAGATGACAGGACTGTTATGGGATGTAAATTGTCCTTTTCAATCAGGTCCTGCAGATTCCCTTTGTCCGGATAGCCCCAGCTGACTATTTTGATACCCATGCATTGGGCGTAAGCAATGGCATCGGTCGTACATTTGGTATTGGTCACCAGCCACACTTCTTTTAATTTGGAAGCATTGTTTTTATTGATCCAGCCTACGGTCAAATCCTGGTACCTGGCCATGACATAAAGGGCGACCTTGACATCGGTTCTTGTCCCAATTCTGTTATGAAATTTGCATTCGATCATGATCTTCCGGTTGTCCTTTTCCGCCAGCACATCCACTTCATGGGAAACGCACAAACCGTTCATTATGATATCTGTTTCAGCTTTAAAGCCCTGCCGGATCAAAATAGCCGCGATAAACCTTTCAAAAGGGAAACCGGTCGGACCCAGGTCCATGATGGCCTGTTTCAGAGAATAACGGCTGCCTGAATGCGGAGATGAAGACTTGCCGAGATATTCCAGGATATGTTTGTATATTTCTGCTGTCGGCATATCCTGGTAAAGCAGTTTCCGGATATGGTCAACTGCCTCCTGGTGCATACTTTCAGGAACCCCTGCCCGACTGATAGAGAGGCGCAGTTTTTCTTCATCGAAATTTTCTTTCCGTCCGTCGGCTTTAATAATTCTCACTTCGGGCATTATTGTCATTATGCCAAAAATATTACTCTATTTGAATACCTCTTGACAAAAGCAACTTAGTTGCATTACTATAAATTGAAAACATTTTGATGCTGTTTAATATTGTTCTTTTTACCATCCTGGGCAGCATTTTCTCCCTGATCGGAGGCCTTATTCTTCTCACCAGGAAACAGCTTTCCGATAAAGTAATCCTGATATTGACCAGTTTCGCCGCAGGAGTACTTCTCTCGACCGCCTTTTTTGACCTCTTTCCCGAAAGTCTAGAGTCAGGTACTGAACCGACCACTGTGTTTACGGCTGCCCTGACCGGCATAATTCTTTTTTTTATTTTTGAAAGATTTTTTCTGTGGTACCACCATCACCACGGATCGCACAAAGGCGTGCATCCCTCAACCATCCTGATCTCTGTCGGGGACGGCATCCACAATTTCATTGACGGTGTGGCTATCGCCGGAGCTTTTCTGGTCAGCTGGCCATTGGGTGTTATCACTTCAATCGCCGTGGCCGCCCATGAAATACCCCAGGAAATTGCCGATTTTTCCATCATGCTTTCGGAAAAAGTCGAACGCCGGAAAATTGTTTTTTTCAATCTGGCTTCTGCCGGTACTTCCCTTGTCGGAGCTGTCGGAACATATTTTCTGGCTGAGACTGTCACTATATATCTTCCTATCATCATCGCTTTCACTGCCGGCATGTTTACCTATATTGCCTCCTCCGACCTCATTCCCGAGTTGCACCGTTCGGGCGAAGGCAAGGAAGAAGCCTGGCAGCAACTGACCGTCTTTCTGATTGGCATCATCCTGATATTTGTCGTAAAATCGCTCCTGCATGAAGGCTGACAGTAATAAAGACGCGAACCTTAAGGAATTAAATCAGCTTGCCACAGACAAACTCCGGCAGCTCCGGCATTTTCAGAAAGTCTTTTCCCGCTTCAGCCGGTTTTTATCACCAGGTGAAAAAAAATTAACAGCCGGAAAAATTAATCAACTGGATGAGAAATTTAGTGATTTTCTAAAATCAGGCTTCCCGGATATATATGTTTTAAGGATGCTTGTTTCTGATTTTGCTTCGCTTATGATAGCTTCCGATTGGCAATCCCCTTCTTATGATCACTCGTTGATGCCTTCAGCAGGCAGACAAACAGGCAAAATATCAGGCACCGTCAATGACTATAAACGGGATGTCCATCTGGATGAAAAGGATTACGAAAAACAATTTATTTCCCAATATATCGATGCCCTAAATAAATTCCGGCTATCCGCTTTTCTGGTAGCCAGCGGCCAGGCAGCTTTCCAGACGGTACTGACCTATTTGCAATCTGAGGGCAAATTGAACGGCCCGGTTGTTTGCGGCCGGTCCTCATACTTTCAGTATAAACAGATACTCAAAGGCACTTTCAGGGAAGAATACTTCGAAACGGACGAAACGGACACTTACAAAACGCTCAGTCTTATTAAAAAAATCCGGCCCAAAGCAGTTTTTCTTGATTCCCTCTGTAACAGCAGTGAAATTGCCGTGCCTGACCTGAAAAAAATCATCGAAGAAATATACCGTACGGCGCGGGATGATTTATATCTGGTTATCGACAACACCTGCCTCACTTTCTTCTGCCAGCCATACATGTGGCGCAAAAACAATAAAAAAGTACACCTGATTACCTTTGAAAGCCTGAACAAATACCACCAGTTCGGCCTGGATCGGGTAACGGCGGGAGTTGTCGTCTGTCACGCTAAAGATGCTGCCGGCATTTATGAATACCGCAAACATGCCGGGACCAACATCTCTGATTTTTCCCTGTTTTGTTTACCTACGCCCAACCGCCGGCTTTTGGAAAAGAGGCTTTTGCGACACGTGAAGAGCGCCTTGTCTTTGACGGCTTCGCTTGTATCTGACGGCGTCAGTGTAATATATCCGGGTTTACCGCAACACCATGGTTATCCAGTTCTCAAAGAAAAGGGTTTTTTCGGCAGTTTTTTCAACCTTTCTTTTAAAAACAACAGCCCGAAAAAGTTTAAGAATATAATCCGCAAGGCCGTAATTTACGCCAAAAAGGAAAAAGTGAACCTGACGGCCGGCACCAGCTTCGGCTTCTCGACAACCAGGATTTATCTCACCTCACTCTGGACCAGACACGGCACCCCCTTTTTGAGAATCTCCTGCGGAACTGAAAATGAGGAAGAAATCAATAAATTGAAAATTGCCTTCAAAAAATCCCTGCAATAGTCTTATACTTAAGTTATGCTGGGGTTTTTAAACAGGCTTTTCCCTCACAAAATCACTTTCCATACCGTAAGTTTGCCTTTGACTGATCTTCACTACATGAAGTACGGCTCGGGCGAACCTTTAATAATTTTTCCGGCCACCATCTCCCGGCTTTCCAACTGGACAAACCTGCTGCAGTTCATGGGTGATAAATATACCGCATATTTTTTTGAATTGCCGGGACACGGATTCTCAAGCGCTTTCCGGGTCCCCTATAAAAGCGAACTGGTAGCCCGGACCTTTACCGATCTTCTTGATGCTTTGAAGCTTGATACGGCCAATGTCATGGGATTTTCCTTCGGAGGAATCCTGACCTTAAAAACGGTTTTAGCCTTCCCGGAAAGAATCCGTTCCCTGATCCTGTATGCACCCTGTATCTCCCACAAAGCCCTCCGCTATTCACAAAGCAGACTGACTGTTCTTAAGAATTTACTGCCTTTTTTTTCCCAAGCGAAGTTCCAGCAGCTTCTTTTGACCGCTGCCCATAATCAGCATACCGTCAATAGTCTAATTTCATTTCTCCAGTTTGCCGGCCGGCTGGAAAGAACGATGGAAATAAAAGAAACCCTGCTTCACCTGCCGCCGGAAACCCTCTCAACAGTCGTTGTCCAGATCAGTGAAATACTGACTGCGGATTTCGAGGGGGAAGACTTTTCGGCTGCCTCAAATATTCCCCTTTATTTCGCCATGTCCGTCAACGATCCTTTACTGGATTTTCATTTTACGCGGGATTTCCTGCAAAAAAAGTTTCCCAATTTCAAAGCTACCCGCTTCGACTTCCCGTTCCACCAACTGCCCAAAGAATACGACTATCCCTATCTGAAAAAAAATATGGGGGAACTGCTTCGGACTCTTAATCTGGGAATGTCAGGTTAACGGCGTTTCTTCCATTTTTCCAGCTCTTCCACAGATTTAATTTGCATTGCCTTGCTCAATATCTTATCTCTCCAGCTTTTAGCCTTTGCAATTGATTCTGTTCGCGCATCAAGCAAAAGATCCAGTTCACGCCCGTCTTTATTTCTTCTGATCGTACAGACATAATCCTCATCCCAAAGTCCGAAATCCTCTTCAGCATCTATTTTTTTATAATCACTAAATGAAATGAGATGTACTTTTATCCCGGCGTTCATATCCAGTTCAATCTGTCTCTTCAGTACCTTTCTTTCCAAATGACGGAGGTCTTTTATAACAAACACCCTGCTGAAACTAACACCTCTTCTGCTGGCTTTCCTGCCTTCGGTAAAATACTCATCTTCAGGATCCCACTCCTCAGCATTGGAGACAAACGTAGCAAATCCGCTCTTGCTGATGTTCATGAAATGGAATCTGCCTTCGTCTTTACCCTCTTCAGGGCTAATTGTCAGGAATTTCTTGGTCGAATTAATGATATTCTGCGCTATTGAATCCTTCGTCCGGCTTAAGGTATATCTTTGATAAAGATCAAGATCAAGCCTGGTAACACAAAGTTCAAACACCAGCGGGAATTCATTTAGATTTACTTCCGAGTTGAGATGCCCCGCTTTCTTAATGAATATGGGAGAACTCTCCATTACTTTGGCAAAATGCAATGCCCGGCGGGGTTCTATATACGGATCATTATCAGAGTAAAGAACGTAGGATGTAGGTACAAAGCGAATCAGCTCATCAAAATCAAAGTCTGTTTTATAGAATGCCGTATTTACTAAATCATACTGCCAAGGAACCAAACCTAACTTATCCAGACACGGAGAAACAAAAATAGCACAGTCCAACGGAATCTTGTGTTTTGAAAGCACATGGAGTATGAATAAATTTCCTAACGAGTGACCGATAAAACAGATCTTTTTAGAAATATCTAATTGCGGCAGAACATCCCGTTCGAACGTTTCCATCCAAGAGGTTAAATTCTGCTTTGTTGCACTGCCCTTCTTAATTTTGTCATAAGAATCTACGGGAAACTGCGGACAGATGACTTCCTGTCCCATATCAGTCAGCTTATTTTTTAAGTCTGAAAACCAATTCCCTCTATTTGAACCCAGTGAACCGTGAAAAATAACAAACTGCATAAAAATTGTTTAAGGAATATCAGGGTAATGGCACTTCTTCCATTTTTTGCCGCTGCCGCAAGGACAGGGATCGTTGCGGCCCAGCTTTTTGGGCGTGCCGGGAGTTTTAAGATTGGCAGCCGGTTTCTTCCGTTCCTTTTCCGCTTCGCGGCTTATGGCTGTCTGCTGCTCATGTTTAACTGCCTGGACCTGATCAGGCGACAGGCGGACCTCAACCCTGAAAATACGGTGGGCAATGTCTGAATCCAAAGTGGAAACCAAACGCTCAAACATGGAAAAGGCTTCATTTTTATATTCGACCAATGGATCCAGCTGTCCGTAACCCCGAAGCCCTATGCCTTCCCGCAGATCGTCAATTGCTGCCAGATGATTCATCCATAGGTTGTCGACCACTGAGAGGCAGACCCATTTTTCCACCTGTCTGAGAACAGGTTCAGTCAATTGTTTTTCCCTCATGGCATAAGTGTCCAGCGATACTTTGTAAAGAAATTCCGCAAGTTCGGCCGGATTTTTAATTTTAGCAGTTTGCTCCGTCAGCCTTTTCTGGGATTCAGGATCAAAAGGAATAATGGTAATAAATTCCTGGATGATTTTGGCATGGTCCTCAGAGGAAATACCTTCGGCGAAATAAAGATTTACCAGATTCTCAAGCTGCAATTTGACTTTCTCCAAAATCATTTCCTTGAGATTTTGTCCCGTCACAATCTGGCGCCTCAAACCATAGATGATTTCCCGCTGCTTATTGAGCACGTCGTCATATTCAACCAGGTGTTTACGGGTATCGAAATGAAAGCCCTCGACCTTGACCTGAGCCTGCTCGATGGCCCGCGAAACCATGCCGTGTTCCAAAGGCACATCCTCCGGCAGTTTGAATACCGTCATAAGCCTGGCTACCTGGTCGCCGCCGAACAGCCTCATAATGTCGTCATCCAACGCCACAAAAAAGCGGCTGGTGCCCGGATCCCCCTGCCTGCCGGCCCTTCCCCTCAACTGGTTGTCGATTCTTCTGGACTCATGCCTTTCCGTACCCAGGACAAAAAGACCTCCCAGAGAAACGACCTCGTCATGGCTTTTTTTCCATGCATCGTTTGCCTTTTTATCATCTTTATCAGGCGGAGCACCTCCCAGAATAATGTCAACTCCGCGTCCGGCCATATTGGTGGCCACCGTAACAGCTCCTTTTTTTCCGGCATCGCTTATTATCGATGCTTCCTTTTCATGATTTTTGGCATTTAAGAGGTTGTGCGGGACGCCTTTTTTAGTAAGCAGCTGGGATAAAAGCTCGTTTTTTTCGATTGAGGTCGTGCCGACCAGCATCGGCTGACCTGTTTTGTTGACCTCCTCAATTGTTTCAGCTACTGCCATGTATTTGCCCCGGGACGTTTTATAGACCAGGTCAGGCAAATCCTGTCTTACCATATTGCGGTGGGTCGGGATAATGACTACTTCAAGTTCGTATATTTTATGCAGTTCCTCTGCTTCGGTGGCGGCTGTACCCGTCATGCCTGCCAGTTTCTGGTACATGCGGAAATAGTTTTGCAGTGAAACCGTAGCCAATGTTTTCGACTCCTGCTGGATATTGACTCCTTCCTTGGCTTCAATGGCCTGGTGCAGTCCTTCGGAAAACCTGCGGCCGTGGAGCATGCGGCCTGTAAATTCATCGACGATGATCACCTGACCGTCTTTGACCACGTATTCCTTGTCTATATGAAAGAGAGTTCTGGCTTTAAGTGCTGCTTCCAGATGGTGGACGGTGGAAAATTCTTTTTCATACAAGTTGTCTACACCCAGCATTTTTTCCACTTTGGCAATGCCGTTTTCCGTCAGATGGGCGGTATGCAGTTTTTCGTCAACGACAAAATCTTCTTCCTTGGCCAAATTCGTGACCATCTTGGCATAATCGTAGTATTTGCTTGTCGGTTCGGTATCCGGAGCGGAGATAATATGCGGCGTCCGGGCTTCATCGATCAAAACAGAATCGACCTCGTCGACAATGGCATAGTGGAAATCCCGCTGGACCATCTGAGTTGCTTCGGAAACCATATTGTCGCGCAGGTAATCAAAACCGAATTCGCTGTTGATGCCGTAAGTCACATCGGCTTCATATGCCTGCCTGCGGCTGACAGGTTTCAAATGCTTCAACCGCCAGTCGGTAGCGCTCTTATCGGTATATTCAGGATCATAAACGAATGACTGGTCATGGATCATGGCTGCGGTGGACAAACCCAGCAGGTGAAAGATCGGCCCCATCCAGCCGCTGTCCCGGCGGGCCAGGTAATCGTTGACTGTAACCAAATGGGTGCCTTTACCCGTCAGTCCGTTCAAATATAAAGCCGGGATGGCGGAAAGGGTTTTCCCTTCACCGGTTTTCTGCTCGGCCACAGCTCCACGGTGCAGAATTATGGCCGCCATCAACTGGACATCATAATGCCTTTCCCCGATCGTCCTGCCGGAAGCCTCTCTGACCAGGGCAAAAGCATAAGGCAAAAGGTCGTCGAGCGTCTCTCCGTTTTCCAGGCGCTTTTTCAGTTCAGCTGTCTTTTCGATAAACTGGCCGTCTTTCAGTTTTTTCACTTCCGCATCATGTGAGTTAACCTCATCTACCAGCTTCTGCAGCCGTGTTATTTCCTTCCGGCTGGAATCAAAAAGCTTGCCTAAAAACTTAAACATAAGGTATCTATTTTACCATGATTATTATTCTAGAGAAACGGTATTCTATAATTGTATCCATATCAGTAAAAATACAGCGGCAGAGATCCAGGAACTTTTGGAATTCCCCGGCGTTTTTTTTCCGGTAATGGCTGTTGTAAAGAACCAAACCTCCGCCGGCAAGATGCTCTTTCATTTTTTTCAAAAACTTAATCTGTCTGAATCTTTCCGGATTCAAAAAACCTATAAAAAGATCAACAATAATCAGATCGTATTTTCTGCCGCTTTTCGAAAACCAGTCATATGCATCAGCCCGGTAAATTTTAAGTTTGCCGTTTGCCTTTAAATTGAAAAATTTTCCGGCTATCTCAATCATGACCGGATCCAGCTCCACGCAGTCAATTTTCATTTCGGGATAGCGTTTCTGCAGAAGTCTGATTACATCTCCCCCGCCCAGGCCCAAAACAAGACAATTGCCCTTCGGATGCGGCAATTTTCCGATTTTATTAAAGGCTTTTTTCCACATGCCGGTTATGGTGCCACCGGTTTGCTCTGCGCCACCGGCGTAAACAATCTTTTTGCCGTGCAATTCCGCAATTGAGATATTCCCGTTCACTTCCGAGCTAAAACTGGCGGTTTTTTTCGGTAAAAAAAGTTTTAAAATATCCATAAATTTATTTATTTTCTATATTGATATAGAGCTTCACAACAGTCTTCTCAGGAAAAAAACTTGACAACGATTTTCACTTATGTATCATGAATACAATGCATCGTTATTAGCATATCATGAAATTAACTGCCGACGCCCTATTATCTTCCATAACTAATTTCCCACAACTAAACAGAATTACTCAACCCAAAAGCGAATTGCCGCCGATAAAAGTCAACGGCATAGCTAAAATCTCGGGCCAGAACAAGGATTTCGGCATACAGGTAAATATTAATAACAAAAGTTTCCGCCTGAGATATCCGGCCGGCATCTGGAACCGCTTTCCCAAAACGCACCGCAAAATTCTGACGGAAAATATCAGTTTCAGCCATACTTTTCACCTACCTTATGTCTTCGGCAGTCTTAAAAAAATGCAATATAACATTCCCGTACCTCTATCGGAAGCTTTCCTTTTCAAAAGCATGTCCCTGTCTTTGCCGTCAACGGCGATGATGAATGATTACAGCAGCGAAAAATTAACCTCCGTCCTCCTCAAAAGGCTTTTTGAAGTCGATTATATCTACAACAATAAAAAAACTGACATCCCTCCCTACAACCGCACCAGTTTTTCTGACCATGCCATCATGCCGTTTACTTTCGGCAAAGATTCACTCTTAACCTTTGCTCTCTCGCGGGAAATGGGTATCAAAGTTCATCCCATCTATATCACGGAACCGGAATTTCTTTTCGAAGCCGCCGTTAAGAAACAACTGGCCAAAAACTTCAGAAAAGAATTCAAAGTGAAAATTTATTTTCTGAAAAACAGCCTGGGGAAACTGCGCGACCCGGGGGGATGGCACGGCTGGGAACTTCAGCTGACGCAGTATTCACTGATGCTCCTGCCGTATGTTTATGCCAAAAAGGCCGGCTATATTTTCTTCTCCAACGAACAAAGCTGCAATGATTCCGTCATTGATGACGAAGGCTTCCGCTGCAACCCGGTTTTTGAACAGTCGCATTCATGGCTTTTGCAGAATTCCCTGATGACTTCAATTATCGGCGGCAACAGCCTGTCCATCGGCTCGCTTCTGGAACCTTTGTATGAAATCGCCATTATGAAAATCTTGCACCACCGCTATCCGGATATCGGCAAATACCAGAGTTCCTGCGATTTGGATGCCAAACCCAGGTCAGGCGGCCGCTGGTGCGAGGGCTGCTCAAAATGCGGCAGAATATATATTTTTCTCCTGGCTCTGGGGATAAATCCCAAAAAAATCGGTTTTAAATACGACCTGTTGTCCCGAAAATACAAAAAACTGTACGGTATCTTTTCCTCAGGAAATATCAAAGACTACTATGGTTATGATGCCAGCGGAGCAGGTTCCGATGAACAGATTTTTGCCTTTTACCTGGCCTACAAAAAAGGCTGCAAAGGGCCTTTAATGACCCATTTTGTCAGAAAATATCTGCAATATGCCAGGAAAAACGAGAAGAATTTCCGTAAAAAATTCTTCGGACTGCATTCCGCCAAAACCGTACCCGACAAGATCAGGCAGAAGGTTTTGCACATATTCCACACAGAGCTGAAGGATGTTCAATGAGTCCCCCGCCGGACGGCTTTATGGCGCCGTCAAAAGTAGCCGTTGTTCACAGCGAAGTAAAAAGGGAGTATTTCCCAACAGTTGCCCAGTATCTGACGGAAAAAGATTCTGAAAAAGAAGCGCTGGCCGTCGCCGGATACCTGAAAAAACTGGGCATCGGCTTCAAATTGATGGCCGCGGATGAAAATATATTCGCCTCCTTAAAAAAATACCGGCCCGAGATCATCCTTAATATGACCGGGTCTGTGGCGGGCAAAGAATACCTGGCCACCCTGGTACCGGCTGCTGCGGAAGTCCTCGGCATTCCATGCACCGGATCTTCTTTCCAGGATGAAACCCTCGCTTACAACAAGAGCTATATTAAAAAAATGATGTCTGAGGCGGGCATACCGGTTCCCAAAGCCCATTTGATTACTGTAAACAGTCAACAATTTCCGCAGGACTTATCTTACCCTTCCATTGTCAAACTAAACAGCATCCACGGTTCCGTCGAAATTAACAAAGAGGCCGTCTGCAATACTGCCGAACAGGTAAAAAAAAGAATCCGCTATCTTCAGATAAAATACCATGATGCGGTCTTGGTTGAAGAATTTATTGAAGGGGAGGAATTTTCCGTGATTTGTTTTGACCGGCCGGGCCTTGAAGTTTATGCCGCCAAAAATATTTTCGGTTCCGATAACAACCCCAGGTCATTCGCCTCATTTGAATACCAATGGGACGAACAGGAAATCGGTTTCCAGAAATACCATGATCCCATATTATCGGATCTGGCTGTTAAAGGTTACCATGCCTGCGGTATGCGCGATTACGGAAAATTCGATGTCCGGCAAAACCGGGAAGGCACTTATTATTTTATCGACGGCAACACCAATCCGGCTTTCGGCCCGAAGGAAAGCGACTGTGCCCTGGGAACGGTCATGGATTTATACGGATTCTCCTTTGAAAAGGTCTTAATAATGCTCTTTACAAATGTAAATCAGCGCTTATCCCCTGCATCGCGGAAAGAGTGAGCCCGATAAACATATCAAGTTTTATGCCCAACTTTTCTTCGCACTTTTTTATTTGTTCCCTGTGTACTCCCGCTGCGAAATGCTTGACAGGAAACTTACTCATGACTGAATCAACCGAAACATTGGCCAATTTTTTGTCCTTGACCAGGGCTACAGCCACGATCAGGCCGGTAAGTTCATCACAGCAGTAAAGTGACCATTCCAGCCTGTTTTTGGGCGGATTCTGGCCTGTATGGGTAAAATTGTGTGACAGAATAACCTCAAGAAGTTCCCTGTTTTCTACCCCTTTTTCTTTCAGCCATTCGGTCATTTCCAGGGTATGTCTTTCCGGGGTGTCTTTGGTCATTTCATAATCGCCGTCATGGAGAAGCCCTGCTATACCCCAGAGTTCCCGGTCCTCCCTAAAATGTGAAGCTAAAGCCCGCATCACAGCTTCAACCGATAAACAATGCCTTATCAGGTTCTGGTTTTTCATCTTCAAATTCAACAACTCCCAAGCCTTTTCCCGGGTAAATTTCAAGTCAGCTTTTTTCACTGGTTTTTTCTTCGCAGGTATGGAAGTTTTGTTAACTTGAACTTTTCCAGCCTGATGCGGGGCCAGCTCCGGCCGCAAAGTCGGAAAGGCAATCACTTCCTTGATATTTTTGGCATCCGTGAACAGCATAACCAGGCGGTCAATACCGATGGCTATGCCGCAGGTAGGCGGAAAACCGTGCTCGATTGCCTCCAGATAGTCATAATCAGTCTGATGGGCTTCTTCAAAACCGGCTTCCTCCCGTTTTTTTTCTTCAACAAACCTCTTCTTGAGGTCAATAGGATCATTCAGTTCCGAATAATTGTTTCCGAGTTCCGAGCCGAATGCAAACATCTCAAAACGCTGGGTAAAACGGGGATCCCGGCATTTTTTGGCCAAAGGCGAAACTTCGATCGGGTAATCGAAAACAATCGTCGGCTGGACGAGGCGGTCTTCCACCATCTCTTCGAAAACAAAGGCGATGACCTCGCCAAGGGAGTTGATTTTATCCAAAGCCTCAAATTTTACGGGAGCAATTTTTAATGTTTTTACCTCTTTTTTAGCTTCCACCAAGGTTTTCCATTTCAGCGGATCAAGACCGGCAAATTTTCCGATTGCTTCAACCATTGAGAATCTCTGCCAGGGCCTTTTGACGTCCATCTCAATTCCCTGATAAGTGAATTTCGTTTTACCTGTGGCTTTTTTGGCCGTATATTCAATAATTTCCTCAATCAGGTCCATGCCGTACTTATAATCCCGGTAGGCAATCTGTGCTTCAAACATGGTGAATTCCGGATTATGGTCCCGGTCAAAACCCTCATTGCGGAAAACTTTGGTAATCTCATAGACTTTTTCTATGCCGCCGACTATCAGGCGCTTGAGATACATTTCATCGGAAATTCTCAGATAGAAATCGGCCTCCAATGAATTGTGATGGGTTTTAAACGGCCGGGCGAAACCGCCTCCGTAGACCGGCTGCAGGGTAGGTGTTTCCACTTCCATAAAACCTTTGTTGTCCAGATAATTCCTGATTGCCCTGACAATATGGCTTCTTGTTTCCAGCTTTCTTCTGACTTCAGGATTCAACAGCATGTCCAGGTAGCGTTTCCTGTATCTTTCCTCAATATCCTTAAGTCCGTGCCATTTATCCGGCAGAGGCCTGACGGTTTTAGTGATTATCTGAAAATTGCTGGCTATAACTGAAATTTCCCCGGCTTTCGTCCGGCCGACATTTCCCTGGACGGCAATAAAATCCCCCAAGTCGATATATGACAATAATTCCGATGTTTTTTTAGCCAGACTGTCGGTCTTAAATACTATCTGCATTCTTGCCGATCCGTCGAAAATATCGGCAAAGCTGATTTTTCCCTGTCCGCGGATGGCCATAAGACGCCCGGCAACACCCACAGTTTTTCCGTCCATGGTTTTGGCTTTGGTCAGTGTCTCACTGCGTCTGATTGTGGCAGGATATGGATTGACATCTTTTTTCCTGAGCTCCTCCAGTTTTCTCAATCTGGTCTTTTTTAAATCATCGATGGTTGCCATAAGTTGTTAAGACGTATTATCCAATATTAATACCAAGTATTCAATTCACTTCTGCTTAATTTTTCCCAAGGAAAGCTTCCAAACGGCATAGAACCGATTACTGTATGAAACTCATTCTTAAATGAATACAATTGAAAATAATCATTTTCTCCAGGATATTCATTCAAGGCATAAATAGATTTATCGACAATTAAACCGATATTCAGACTTTCAATCTTATCAGCATGAGATATTAACTCTGACCTTATTTCCCATAATGCCTCAACCGGCTTCATGGCCAACATTTTTCTTTTCAAAAGTGAAAAGATTTTCTGGGCTCCGATTATGCCTTCCAATTGATAAGGTAATTTAACCCCTCTTGCCATGCCGTTAAAAACAAAACATAAGTTTTTTTCCAAATAAGGCTGGTTATAAGCCAAAATGCCTTTTTGGCTGGGAAACCCTGCGCTGCGGGCATGGATAACGAACATTTCCGCTGCCGTTATATGGGCCAAAACCTCAGTTTCTTCCCAAATCGGCCGCAGCGATTTTTTTATTTGCCAATTTCCCTCTTTCAGCCAAGCCACCCCCCAACCGTCTCCCTGTTGGTCGCCTTCGGGCGTCAGACTCCGACGGCAGGCATTTGCAAAATCGGTCAGGAGCCGGTTTGATTCTGTTTTCACCTTGTTTCTGATAATTAAAAATCGGCACATTATCAGTTATTAAATAATTTATGAAGAACAGCCATTAATCTCTCTATTTCCTTTTTGGTTATTAAAAACGGGGGCAGAAAACGCAGAATATTCGATCCGGCCGGTATGGCAATAATTCCATTCTCCTGCAATTTTTTAAGATAGGGAGTAGCATTAACATTAAGTTCCAGAGCCAACATCAAGCCTAACCCCCTGGCTTCGACAATCTCAGGATGTTTCAGTCTTGAAAGTTCAGATAGAAAATATTGACCCGTTTCCCTGATATGGTCAAAAAGATCGGTATTATTAAACTCAGCCAATACCGCCAATATTCCCGCGCCGGCCAAAGGATTTCCGCCGAAGGTTGAAGTATGCAAATGAAGAGGGATCCCGACGGCGATATCAGCTGAAACAAGGGTGGCGCCGACCGGAATTCCTCCAGCCAAACCTTTGCCCAAACAAACGATATCAGCTTCCAGACCAAACTGCTCAGCGGCCAGAAAAGTCCCGGTCCGGCCGCAGCCTGTCTGAATTTCATCGGTTATCAGTAATATCTTATTCTGCCGACAAATTTCAGCAACGGTTTTCATGAATTCCATTGAAGGAATAACAATACCGCCTTCGCCCTGAACCGGTTCGATAATTATTCCGGCGGTCAGCTCATCTACCGCCTGTTCCAGGGCTGAAATGTCATTTAAAGGCACAAAAGTGAAATCCCATAATAACGGCAGAAACGGCAGCCGGTATTTTTCCTGGCCGGTGGCTGACAGAGCCCCAAGAGTTTTACCGTGAAAGCTGTTTTTTACGGCGATAAACTTTTTTTTGCCGCGGGCATAAGCGGCAAATTTCAAGGCTGCTTCGATCGCCTCGGCGCCCGAATTGGAGAAAAAAACGCTGTGTATCTTTCCGCCGCAGATTTTGACCAGGTTTTCTGCTGCCTGATCTCTGATCTTATTTCCAAAAGAGCCGTGCAGGCTGGTCAACTGCTGCAATTGTTTTTCCAGCTCCTTGGTGATTCGCGGGTGGCTGTAGCCGAAAATATTCACGCCGTAATTGCTGCCGAAATCAAGATATTTGCGGCCGATGTCCGCTGTCAGATAAACTCCTTCTCCGCTGACAAAAGTTATATTTCTGTTCGGATAGGTTCTGATTAAATAATCATTCATTTTATTCAATGACTGTGCCACAGGCTTGAAGTGCTCTGGTAACCGGATTTTTTATCCGGCCGTCGCTTAGATAAATCCTCCCGGCGCCGTAATTTAACGCTTCCTTAATCCCCAGTAATTTCTTTTTCATCCGTCCGGAAGTTTGTCCCAAAAAGGTATCAATGTCTCCTTTTTTAATTCTTTTAATAAGACTGTCTTCGTTTGTACTCTGCGCCAGCAGTCCCGGTGCTTCAAAAAGCATGACCACTTCCCTGATTTTCAAATCCCGGACCATGACGGCGACCGCCCGATCATTATCCACATTAATAAGTTCTCCCTTGTCGGATATGGCCGGCACCGTCAACACCGGTAAATACTTACTTTCCATTAAATTTGTCAGCAGTCGGTGGTTTACCGAGACCACTTTTCCGGTCAGGGAATCGCTAACCATTTTGGTTTTCTCTTCTTCGACTGCATAAATAGTTTGTTTTCTGACTCCCTGCCAAATCCGGCCGTCAGCACCGGAAACGCCTATGGCGTTTATCCCGTTTTTCTGGAATGTCATAACCGCTCTTTTATTGACTAACCCGCTGTAGACCATAGTCATCACTTCCATCACTTCCCGGTCGGTATAGCGGCTGATCTGTCCGGATGGAGAATGGATGACTTTGCTGCTTATACCCAATCGCCGCAGCGTCTCTTCCATGAAATAATTTGCTCCATGGACCACTATCGCCCGGCCTTTTTTAAAGAACGGATCGGCCGCGATATTATCCCAATTCACATCCTTGCCCCCTCCTACTTTAATTAACAGCATATTCACTCCGAATAATCTTTATAACTGACTCGGTTGCGGCAGTTGTTGATAACTGACCGCCCAAATCATGGGTACATAAACCTCTTTGACAAGAAATGGCAACCGCTGTTCTGATCATTCCGGCAAATTTTGCCAGTCCCAAATAATCAAACATCAGTGCAATGGCCAAAAAACAGGCAAACGGATTGGCAATATTCTTGCCCTGATATTTCGGGCAGGAACCGTGCACTGGTTCAAATAAGCCGGTGTTTCGTCCGATATTGGCAGCGGCGGCCATCCCCAAGCCACCCGTCAAACCGGCCGCTTCATCGCTGAGAATATCACCAAACATATTGGTCGTCACCATGACATCGAATGTCTGGGGTTTTCTGACTAAATTTAAGGCAGCTGTATCAATCAATATATCCTCGAAATCGATACCGGGATGTTTTGCCGCAATAGCCCGGCCTATTTTTAAAAACAAGCCGTCGGTCAATCTCAATATATTGGCTTTATGCACCAAGGTAATTTTCTGCCTTCCCTTGTCGGCGGCATATTTAAAAGCAAATTCGATTATTTTCCGGCATGCTTTGACGGTAATCACTCTCTCGGCGACCGCTCCACCCTTCAGCCGGTGTTCAATTCCCGAATACAAGCCTTCGGTATTTTCCCTGACTATCACCAGATCTATTTTCTTTGGCTTCCGCTCAAATGAATAACAAGGCCGGACATTAGCATAAAGTCCCAAAATCTGCCTCAACCGGACGATCGGACTGACATAGTCTTTCAAAAATAGCGGTGTCGTCACCGCTCCGAATAAGACGGCGTCGGCAGTCCGACACTTTTTAATAGTTCCGGCAGGGAGCGGATTGCCGTTTAGTTTATAACTGCCCAGTCCGATATCACCGTAATTAAAATGCCAAGTCAATGGAAAAATGCTCATCAGGCGCAAACCCTGATCAATGATCTCGGGTCCGATTCCATCGCCTTTGAGGACGGTGATCGCCAGTTTTTTCCGGTTGATCTTCATATTTTTAACTAAAATCAGAAAGGGCTGTTAAGCCGTTTGTCTTTAAATAATTAATAATTCCGCCTTCGCGGTATAAACGAATCATCATTTTCGGAATCGTAATTTTTACTTTTGTTTTTTGAGTGTTATTTATCAATAAATTATTTTTTAAATCTAAATTCAACTGATCGTTTTCCCTGATACCGTCGGTTGCAGCGGTTATCAGTAATAATCCGATATTCAATGAATTCCGGTAAAAAATTCGGGCAAACGACTTGGCGATAATCGCCCGGATTCCGGTAGTTTTTAAAGCAATCGGCGCTGTTTCCCGGGAACTGCCGCAACCAAAATTTTGGCCTGCGATAATCAAATCACCTGATTTGACTTGACCGGCAAATTCCGGCCTTATTTCAATAAAAGCAATTCCGGCCAGTTGTTTGGCATCTGTCGTCATGTTGTACCGACCGGGAGTAATCACATCCGTATTAATGTTGTCGCCGAATATCCAGTTCATGCCAAAAATCTCCTGGGATCAGTTATTAAACCGGTGACGGCAGAAGCGGCGGCGGTCGCGGGCGAAGCCAGATAGATAAAAGCTTTGGCACTGCCCATTCGGCCGGTAAAATTCCGGTTGCTGGTCGAGACGCATACTTCCCCGTCGGCCAAGACTCCCTGATGGCGGCCAAGACACGGACCGCAGCCAGGATTGGTCACAACCGCTCCTAAATTGGTAAAGAATTCGATGTATCCTTTTGCAAGGGCCTGCAGATAAACCCTTTTTGAGGCGGGAGTAATAATAACCCGCAAATCCGGCGATAAATCTTGGCCTTGCCACATTAAATAGACTATGTCCAAATCTTCAATCCGGCAGTTGGTACAGGAACCGATAAAAACCTGATCAACTTTTATTTTCTTTTTTTCGATTGCCCCGACATCCCGGACATTGTCAATATCCGGCGGCAAAGCAATTAAAGGAGTCAAATCGGATACATTTATCTTTAATGTTTCCGAATAACGGCACCCGGCATCACTTTTTAATTCAGACTGATCAAATGAAAAAGGCCGGTTATTTTCCGTCAAATATTCAACTGTTTTTTCATCGGGGGCGACAATCGCGGCTTTGGCGCCCATTTCCGCCGACATATTGGTTAAAGTCAGTCTTTCGTGAATTCTTAATTTTTCAACCAATTCCCCTCCATATTCCATAACCCGGTAATTGGCTCCCTCCGGTCCGATCTTTTTGGCTACTTTCAAAACCACATCTTTCGCAAAACAGCCTGCCGGCAGATCACCTTCGATCTCCACCCGAATTGTTTCCGGAACTTTGAACCAGCACCGGCCGCTGGCCATAGCGATCGCCGCATCGGTCGACCCCACCCCGATGGTCAGGGCTCCCAGCCCGCCGCCGGTCGGCGTATGTGAATCGGCACCCAGGATTAAATTACCGGGACTAATAAACCGCTCGGACATAATCTGATGGCAGACGCCGTCGATGGTGATTGCAATATCCTGATCCCGGGCAAATTCCCTGATTTTCTTCTGCAGTTCGGCCATTTGGGTATTGGGAGCCGGATAAGCATGATCAAACGGGATAAAAATTTTCTTGTTATTCCAAACCCGACGCGCAAGTTGGTAAAACGGTTCGATCGCCCAGGCACAAGTCGTGTCATGAGCCATTACCAAATCCAGATCAGCCACGGTAAAATCACCGGCTTTGACTTTTCTGGCGGAATGCGAAGAAAATATTTTTTCGGCAAGGGTCATCATGTCAGGGATTTTTCTTTTTAAAATCTTCAATTTCTCTCTTGGTCGTTTTTCCCGAAACCATTGTTCCGGAGACTAAATGTCTCTCGTTACCGATCATTTTCGGGGGCAGCAGTTCATACGATTGCGGACCGAAATTTATCAACCCGTGAAGATGGACACCCGCCTTGTGGGAAAACCCGTTGCTGCGATTGGTCAATAAATTAAAAGGGACATCTTTACCCAGTATTCCGGCGAGGTTATTTTCGGCTTCCGTCAATAACTGCATACGATATTTTGAATCCGGAATTATTCCGTAAACATAAAGTGAAACCAACAAGGTGCTCAAAGCGGTGATACCGCTTCGCTCGCCTATCCCTAATAAGGTGGTATCCACCCAAGACGCTCCGGCTCTTAGGGCAACCAGCGCGTTACTGACGGCCTGTCCCAGATCGTTGTGGAAATGGACCTCGATATCCGGCCGGAAATTTTTTTTCAACAATCCGACAGACTTCTCCACATCCCAACTTAAGGCCATACCTAGAGTGTCAGCAATACCGATCCGATCGCAATCGGATCGGTCGGCCAATTGATAAACCCGCAAGGCCAAAGATAAATTTGAATTGAAAAAGTTTTCCACGCTGACTCGAATTTCCAAATTGGCTTTTTTGGATAAGGTAATTATTTTCTCCAACTCCCTGAGATATTGATCAAAGGTCAACCCCAGCCTGTCAATTCTTGCCTCATCAACCGTACAAAAAATATTTATGCCCTCCACGCGGCTCTCCATGGCTGCCGCGGCATCTTCGACCCTGTTTCGGATATGGGCTAAAAGCGGCGGCCTGTTTTCAATCTCCAATAGATTTCTGATCAAAAGACTGACCTCCCGGTTGACCGGATTACCAACTTCGGCTTTATCAACACCGATTGCTGACAGCATTGTCAGAATTTGTTTTGATTGACTTTTGCTGAAATCGGCATACCGAAACTGCAAACCTTCACGCAGAGTCGAATCGATGATGCCTTTAAAAGCCGGGAAGTAATTTGAGAGTTTCATATCTTAGATCGGGTGGAGACCGGCAAACTCCAAGCCCCAGGTTTCCGGAAATCCGAACATTATATTCATGCACTGAACACAATTTCCCGCCGTGCCTTTACCGAGATTATCAATTGCGCCGATAACGACCAATCTGCCTGTCGACTGATCAAGCTCAAAACCGATATCACAATAGTTGGTTCCGGAAAGAATCTTCGGCTCCGGAAAACGGTAGTTACCCTGCTTCTGTTTGACAATTCTGATAAACGGCTCCGAACCATACTCCTGCCTGAAGGCCTGCCAGATATCGGTTTCCCTCAGATTACCAGAAACTGTAGTATGGATTGTTACCAACAGCCCCCTGACCATATCAATGGCGGTAGCCGAAACAAAAACTCGGGGACTTTCCCCATTGATGCTTAATTCCTGATTGATTTCAGCCTCATGCCGATGGCGGGTCGGTTCATAAGAACGGACGACATTAGCCCTTTCCGGGTGATGGCTGGCAAAAGAAAAATGGTTACCGCCCTGGGAACTTCCCATTTTGGCATCGATAATGATGTTTTCCGGTTTTATCAACCGGTTTTTAATCAACGGATAAAGAGAAAGAATCGACACAGCCGCTTCACAACCCGGTCCGGCCACCAAATCCGCCTTTTTAATCACGTTTCGATGAATCTCCGGCAGACCGTAAATAAAATCGGACAAAAGATCGGGTTGACGATGCGGTGTTTGATACCATTCTTCCCAAACAGCCGGTTTTTTTAATCTGAAATCCGCGCCCAAATCAATGATCCGCCTGGCCATCTTCCGGAAACCGGGCATTTTTGCCATTGAAAGCCCGTTCGGCAAAGAAACAATCAATAAATCGCAAGACTCGAGATCAACCAGATCCGAATAAACCAGATCGGTCCGGCCGCGCAGATTTGGATGGGTAATCGCTACCAACTCATTGACATGGGACTGCGAGGTTACCTGCTGCAAGCGGACATCAGGGTGGGACAGCAACAATCGCAAAACTTCTCCTCCCGCATAACCTGAACCGCCAACTACACTCACGGTTATCATGAAAGCCGCTCCTGACAATAATCTAGAATGGCTCCGGGGACATCACTCCCTGTTACCCGGACCACGTTTTTAAACTCCGGTGTATGATTTATTTCATTTACCTGATAACCATCGTCGTTCCCGAATACATCAATGCCCAAAATCCCTCCGCCGACAGCCCGGCTGGCCTGAAGACAAATATCATTAAGCTGCCTATCTATCTTCAGGGGATATGCTTTAGCTCCCCGGGCGGTATTGGTAATCCAATGTTCCGCTTCACGGCTAATTGCCGTCATAAACTTGTCTCCAGCCATCGTCACCCGGATATCCCGTCCTTTTTTCTCGATAAATTTCTGGAAATATAAAATTTTTTGAAGTGGACTGCCCAATACCATCTTCTGTTCAATAACCCCTTCAAGGGCATCACGGTCATTGATTTTAGCCAGCAGCCTCCCCCATGACCCGGTAACGGACTTGAGAATGACCGGGAATCCCCCGACAGCCTCAACGGCAGCGGCCGCTTCTTCGGCAGAAAAAGCGACCGCAAAAGATACAGTCGGGACATTGTGTTTTACCAATACCAGGGAAGTGAAGAACTTATTGTCACAGATCCGGATTACTGCCGGAGAATTCACCACAGGTACTTCTACTGAATCGAAAAAACCGGCTGCCTGATGAATAATTGTCGATGACAGACATCGAAGTAAAGCAACATCACAGCCAAAGTCAGCGCCGGGCTGGAAAACGGACTTTCTGATATCAACTGTTGCCAATTCCAAACCACGGCTTTTCGCTGAATCCATGATCAGCTTCTCATCTTCACGAATAGTCGTATGAAATAGAGTAATTTTCATTTTTTAATCTTTATTCACCCCAGTCTTCTTCAACCTCCGGAGCCGATGACAGAGTAATTTTCCCGGCGTTTATTTTATCTGCCACCAACCTATTTTGACAGTCCGGGCAGGAAATTACTTCCGAGACAACGGTGGTATCTGCTAAATTGAGAGCATTACCGCAGACAGGACATTTACCTGATAAGTCTGACATTTTGAACACCTCCAATCCGATAAGAGACTTATCTTAATTTCGGATTTCCAATATGTCAAATTATTAACTTTTTTTGACTTTTTTAGTATAAAATGTTATAAATTTAACATGATTACGATATCGCAGGTAGCTTCAACAATTATCGAAAATTCTCCTTTTTTGGAAGATGGTCTAAAAAAGGGAATTATCAATATTTCTGCCCTGGCACGGCTAATTAAACCGGAGATTGAAAAAAAACTGCACAAGAAAATCGAGTCCGGAGCAATAATTGTCGCTTTGAACAGGTTAAATAATAAATTATCGGCAAGATTATCAGAAAGCAGGTTTTTAGAAAGTATCGGCAATATTACCGTACGGTCGAAAATAACAGAAGTAACTTTCGGAAATTCATCTTCACTTTTTGAAGCCCAGAAAAAACTGTATAACAGAATCAGCCAAAATAAAGATTTGTTTTGTTCATTTTCGCAAGGGGTCAGGGAAACCACTCTGATAATAAACAGCTCTCTGGAAGATTTAGTCGGCAAAATTTTTGCCGATGAAAAGGTAATTTATAAATACAGCGGTCTGTCATCAGTGACAATCACCTACCCTGTCTGGATCGTGGAAACACCGGGATTTTATTACATAATACTCAAACTCTTGGCCTGGCACGGTATCAATATTTTTGAAATCATTTCAACATACACCGAACTGACAATTTTGGTATCTGAAAAAGATGTTGAAAGGACATTTGCCCTACTTAACCGGCTTAGGCGCTGATTTTTAAGTACATCCGGATTTGTCGTTCCATATAGCCTGTATTACAATTCCACAGTTATGCCGGAACTTGAACAAAAACATATTAAAGCCATCATGGGTCTGGATAATCCGCAAGTACCTGTTGATCCGGATCGTCAAATAATTTACGACAGGGTTCATGAAAAATTATTAAGCACAGCAAATCGTCATTATGAAATATGGCAGAGACGATTGTTCCCGCTGATGGATGATGTAACCGGCTTGAGAAAAGCGATTGAATGGCAAGCCCCCTTTCCAATTCCTTCCCCTACTTTTTCGGAAGCGCAGGAAAATCGGCTTATAGCCATGCTTAAAAGAGTCGAAGACAGGTATCCGATCCCGGTTGAATTGCGCGGAAAAGTTGAGCCGGGTATAGAAATACATCTAAAACCGGGCACGTTGAAACAGGATTTGGAAAATTTTTGCTCTTCCGTCGCAGATAGACCGATACAGCAATTCACTTTAAATTATGAGGATATCGGTAAGCTGGAAGTCATTCCTTTGCACCTCAGACCGAAATGGATAAATATCCAGCCTATATTAGATTTTCACGATCCTTTTTCCGCAACACCCAAAGCAATTTATACCTTTGACGTAACCCACTCACTCGGACTGTCCATGAAGGATATTCCGGCAAAAATGATGGTTGAAGAGTCATTAAAAACAGGTAAATTAAAACCCGGCCAGCCGATCAGCGAAAAATCATCCGGAAATACCGGCGTCGGTTTAGCCCTCATGGGATTGCATCTTGGGTATAAAGTAATTTTATACACCACAGATAAATCCAGTCAGTCAAAAATAGACAGACTCAAACTGCTTGACGCCCACGTTGTTGTGGTACCGGAACAGGCTGAATTCAGTGCATCTGAATACGGATCAATTGGCGGTAGTATTTCACGATATGTTGATAAAAAACTAGGATGCTTCTATATAAACCAGCACGGAAATATAAACAATGCCAATGCCCATTTTAAAATTACCGGTTCTTACATACCACCTGACATTTTAGACGAAATAACTGCCTTTATTGCTCCGGTCGGGACTTACGGTAGTTTTGTAGGCTTAGGCGGTTTTTTTGAGAATTATATGGCAATGGATAGAAATCGGGGCAGAAATATTAAAAGAATAGGAGTAGATGCCGAAGGTGGAGTCATACACCAAATATCTCCTGATGAGAGAAGGACAATGACAGCTGCCGAGATTGCCGAAAAAGCTATACCGCATGGCTTTCAGGGTTTTGGCGGGAAAGAAATTTCAGAGTATTTTCACCCATTATTGCATCTGGATACTAAATTTGTTGCTGTAACTAAAGATGAAGCGGAACTCTGCGCCCGAGTGGCCTTACCGCTTTTAGGCATATTGGGAGGCCAATCTTCTGGAGCCGTATATTCAGGAATCCAAACTTGTCTAGCAGAAGGTACAATAAATCAGTTCGATACCGTTTTAGCAGTTTTTACTGATCTTGGCTTTCCTTATGCGGATATTCTTTATCAGTCTTCATGAAAATATTAAATGACATCTAAAATCATGGCAGAAATAAAAAAAACCATAAAGGAAATACCCGGCAAAACGGTTCTTTCCGTTCAGATTATATTAATGAGAGAAAGAGAAAATAATCTGGAAGTTTTTTTAGGCTACCGAAATGACGGTAGTTTTTTAAACCAGTGGAGCTTCCCCGGCGGAACGGTAAATAATGGTGAAAGTAACGAACAGGCTGCCTGCAGGGAAATTTTTGAAGAAACAGGCATTGAGGTTAACGAAAACAGACTTGAATTTTTACTGGATACGGTTTCTTCTACCGTTCGTGATATAAATGGAATGACGGTTCAATACGACTATCGGATTAAGGTATTTACATTAGAAGCTCAAGAATTATCACCATTTCATGCATCGGAAGAAGAACATTCTGAAATGATATGGTTTACTCTACCTGATGCACTGTCCATGCATAGACAGGCTGTCCTGGATGAACAGGCACTTGGGGTTTCCCGATCCCCAGATAAAATTCCGAATGCCCTTGCTCCACAGACACTAAAAACTATCGAATTTCTCCTTAAAGCACAAAAAGTTTAAATACGACTTTTGCTGATCGCTTAATAAAACCTGAAGGATTACTCAATATGCAGGATTTTGTAGAGGATTTTTCCGACCGGCGCTTCCACTTCAACTTTATCACCGGGTTTTTTGCCCAAAAGGGCTTTACCCAAAGGTGATGAATGGGAGATTTTCTTCTGCATAGGATCTGCTTCCCATTCGCCGACAATGGTAAAATGCTCCCTTTTTCCGTTGACATGAAGGGTGACTTTGCAGCCGACATCCACTTTTTTCTTGGAGTGGGAAACCACGATTTTAGCCTCGGACAGGATCAGCTTAAGCTCGGTAAGTCTGCCATCTATAAAGGCCAAATCCTGCTTGGCGGCAGTATACTCACTGTTTTCGGTAAGATCTCCTTCACTTCTGGCATTGGCCAACCGTTCGACAGCAACGGGCCGCTTCTGGTTGAGAAGCTCATCGTACTCTTCCGTCAGCTGTTTGACGCCATCCTTGGTCAGGACTATTTGCTGGTTCAAAGTCATATTACTGTCTTAATTAAAAAAATCCCCGCAAAAATATTTGGGGAATCTAAATAATCTCAATAAATATACTCCAGATAATATCCACTGTCAATAACCTATAGCTTTGGTATTGTAGGGAGGTCAGCACATGGTATACAGTTTTTCGATCGGAAACGATTTGAAAATTACCGGGATCGCTGTTTAAATCTTTTCGGCCAGGAATATGATGGATTAGGAGGTAGTATTTATGATTCCTGGCATCCATTTAGATTACCAACAGTTAAGAACCATATCACCAAAGGCAGCCAGACAGGCAATTCTGCAAATCTTAAAAAGCTGTAAGGGGAACGTTAGTGAGACAGGAAGAATTCTTGGTGTTACTCGATTAACCATCTACAAATCAATACGAAAACAAAAAGAAGAATGCCTTGATGATGCATCCCGTGCACCAAAAACCATAGCAAACAAGACAGCGAAAGATATTGAAGAGAAAATTATTGCTCTCAAAACCAAGACGAATTACGGTCCGTTGCGGTTGAGAGAGGAACTGCAAGAACAGTACGGTATTACTCTCTCCCATCACACGATCAGAAATATTGTCAGAAGAAACAGGCAGAAGATACGAAGGAAGGAAACAACCAACCATAAGAGATCACCACACCAGTTTGTTGACTGGTACCAGGCAAAACCCTTTGAAATAGTCCAGATTGATTTAAAATATATCGTTGACCAAAAAGCATTATCTATGGATCAGATAACCCATATCTATGCTCATGACCTGCCTATATATCAATGGGGAGCCCTTGATGTCAATTCCAGATTTAAATTGATTGCCTATTCCAAGGAGAAATCATGGACCAATGGATTGACCTGGTTTCTGTGGGTTACCTCATGGTTTAGAAGCCATGGAGTAACCAGTAATATCGTCTATACGGTTGATCATGGAGTAGAGTTTGGAGGAGACTGTTGGTGGAAGATAACAGAACTCAGGCATCTTCTTCGGGGATTTAGCTGCAGTATTATCCAGAACCAGAAGAAACATCCGGAACAAAATGCACACCTGGAAAGGTCCCACAGAACTGATGATGAGGAATTCTATATTCCAAGAATTCTATCCATCAAAAACACCCAGGAATTTTACCAGGAAGCTATGAATTATCTGTATTACTACAACAACGTAAGAAAGCACTCATCCTTACAGGGAAGAACACCATTCCAGACCGTACGGGAACAGTGTAAAAACATTGATGATAGAATGAGGATAGTACCACCGATTATTCTTGACCGGGTATCAGTAGACTTAGGACCCTGGAGTGGATACCATGTCCTGGCTCAGTACCCTATGGATTAAGGAAGAATTTTGAGGACATGCCACCAGTTTTCGGCATATTCATTCCTGCGGTTCTGGTATTTCAGGTAATAGGCATGTTCCCAGACATCCAGACCGATAACGGGAATATGTCCCTGAAGAAAAGGACTGTCCTGATTGGCAGTCGAATAAAGTTCAAGTTGCCCCTGTTTATTGCGCGCGAGCCATGCCCAGCCGCTGCCGAATCTTGTTATTGCTGTTTGAGTTAATGCTTTTTTGAATTCATCTACTGACCCGAATTTTACGGAAATTTCTTCAACCAGCTTTTTATCGACTTCTTTATCCTTTCCCATAATACGCCAGAAGAAACTATGGTTTAGATGTCCACCGCCGTTATTTCTAAATGCCGTCTTATCAGCTCCGTCAAATGGCAATTTATCAATATCTTCCATTAATTCCTCCAATTTACGGTCAGCCATTTGTGAATATTTTTCCAAAACAGTATTCAGATTGTTTACATAGGTCTGATGATGCTTCGTATGATGAATTTCCATTGTTCGGGCATCAATATAGGGTTCCAAATCGTTATAATTGTAAGGTAAATCAGGTAAACTGTGTTTCATAAAACTAGTATACACAGGCTAACAGTTTACTGTCAATATGAATTGTCTGAGAATTATATAATAATTCCGCTTGACTTCAGATAGCCTTGTCATTTTTAATTAGACTTAATGGTCAAAAGCAAAAGATCAAAAGAAAATCCCCTGTTTTATCCTAACAAGAATAATTCCTGGGAAGCAGAAGCTGCTTTCAACGGTTCGGTTGTAAAAATAGGTCAAAATTACAGTATGTTGTACAGGGCTTTGTCACTGGATCATTTGTACCAGTCAAAACGCCTGAAATTATCAACCATCGGCATCTGTCAAAGCGGAGACGGGCTGCATTTTAGAAAAAGGCGTCAGTTTATTACTACGGATAAACCCTGGGATAAATACGGCTGTGAGGACCCCCGAATCACCTATTTCGAAGGAAAATATTTTATTTTCTATACTGCCCTCTCCGCTTTTCCGCCGGACCGCGAAAGCATTAAAGTAGCAGTTGCTGTTACCAATGACTTGGAGACGGTTGAAGAAAAACATCTGGTGACACCATTTAATGCCAAGGCTTTCGCCCTTTTCCCGGAAAGGATTAACGGAAAAATAGCAGCCCTTTTAACGGTTAATACCGACAAACCTCCGGCTAAAATCTGTCTGGCACAGTTTGATAGGATCGATGAAATCTGGCAGGAAGAATATTGGCATGAGTGGTACAAAAATTGGCAGGAAAAAGCCTTACCGATTTACCATACGGAAAATGATCATTTGGAGGTGGGCAGTGTCCCCATTAAAACAGACGAGGGCTGGGTTTTAATTTTTTGCTATATTGAAAATTATTTCAACGGTAAACCGCTTTTTCGGATAGACGCCTGTCTTCTGGATAACAATAACCCGCAAAAGTTGATAGGCCAGACTGTAGATCCCCTGCTTATTCCCGAAGAACAATACGAACTGTACGGTCTGGTGCCGAATATCATTTTCCCAAGCGGAGCACTGCTTGATGAAGGCCAACTCCATATTTATTACAGTGCCTGTGATACATCCATATGCCGTGCCTCAGTTACCTTGAAAGAACTGCTGTCTGAATTGAAAATGAATCCTCAGGTTAATCCCCATCATAAAAGATCGGAACTATTAGCCAGATATGACGGCAATCCGCTGATTTCACCAATTACGGATCATCCCTGGGAAAGCAAATACACTTTCAATGCAGGTGCACTTCTTGTAGATGAAAAAATCTACATTCTTTACCGGGCTATGGGAGATGATGACACTTCAGTCTTAGGCTTAGCCTCAACAAGAGACGGCCTTAAATTGGACGAAAGACTTTCTGAACCGGTTTATTTGCCGCGTGAACAATTTGAAATGAAAATTCATCCCGGCTTTTCCGGTTGTGAAGATCCCAGGCTTACTTTGATTGATGAAACTATCTATATGTGTTACACGGCATATGATGGCATAAATCCGCCTCGAATCGCATTGACTTCCATTGCCAAAAATGCCTTTCTCTCAAAAAATTGGGAATGGCAAAAACCTAAACTTATTTCTGCTCCGGGAATGGATAACAAAGACAGCTGTCTTGTTTCGGGTAAGATTGACGATAGATATCTGATTTTCCACCGGATTAACCCGTGTATCTGGATAGATTTTGTCACTGATCTGGACTTTGCGGATAATCATTTCCTGGGAGGTCATCCTTTGATGGGCCCACGGGTTAATTCCTGGGATAATCTTAAAATAGGATTGAATGGTCCGCCTGAAAAAACTGAAGACGGCTGGTTACTTTTGTATCATGGAGTATCCAGGGAAGATATGAAATATCGTATGGGAGCAGCTCTTTTGGATTTAAAAAATCCGCTTAAAATTCTGGCAAGGCTGAATAACCCTATTCTTGAACCTTACACCTGGTATGAAAATGAAGGTTACCGGGCAGGTACGGTCTTTTCCTGCGGCCAGACAATCAAAAACGGTGTATTGTATGTTTATTACGGAGGAGCTGATAAATACACAGCCGTCGCCACCGCACCTTTAGCTGCAATTTTGACTTCCTTGAAAAAAGGCAATTAAATTTCAGGTTTTAATAAATTTATTTTTCTTGATTCAAATTCCTGTATAACCAGAAAACGAAAACGCCGGCTGATTGTTCCTCGATGAAGAATACTGGATATAAGAATGGTTCTTATAATCAGTATCCCGTCCTTTTCTATTTCTTCGATTCCTGCAACTGAGGACTTATCGGAAACATACGAACCAATATCTTGCTGTTTTTTCAGGTTGTTAAGGGCGTTTCCGAATAACTTCAGGCTTTCTGATGTTTTACCCAGGATATATTTGACCGGCAAATCTATGACAACTTCAGCTTTCAATCTGGAATAGTTGGTAATTTGTTTTATTTCCCTGTTGGGGAAAATATGCAGAGCTCCCCGCCTGTCACGGATTTTTATAATCCGCAAACCAATAGATTCTAACCAGCCTTCGCTGTCTTTTATTCTTACGTAATCTCCGATGCGGACAGTATCCTGGGTAAACATAAAAATAGCCGTGAAAAAATCTTCCAAAATGGGTCTTATTCCCAATCCGATGATAATACCCAGAACACCGGCAGAAGCCAAAACAGGAAACAGGTCTATTTGAAAATTATCAATTATCAGTAAACCCGCGCCCAAAAAAATAAAAGCTGTGAAAAAACTGTGGATGACCTCAAGATAAGTTTTTACACGCGGACCTGAAATGTTTTTGGGTAATTTAATAAATATTCTTTGAATTTTATCCAGAACGAGAGCGACAGCCATGATGGCAGCCGCTATAAATAAACGGTATAACAAAGTATTCTTATCCATTAATTATTTAATCCAAACATCAGAAAAATTGAAATAATCCATGAATGGGTAAGAATTAAATAAATGTTTAACAACCTTATATTCCTCATAATAAATGATCCTTTTTAATTAATATAAGAAAGTTATCGTAAGTAATTAAGTGTTACCGGATCGGGAAAGAATGTCCAAACAGAAACAGAACACAGCTAAAGCAGACAGGAAAGGGAATGGTTCTTATTATTGGTATAGGGAAGTACCTTTTAGTCTGCTGGCATTTGTATGGTTATGGCTGATTTTTCTGGGAAGATCGACCCGTCTCAATCCTAATTTGGAATTAACCGTTTATGTAATCTGGCTCATATTTATCGCTGATTTCGCAGTATCCTATTTTTTTTCATCCCAAAAGAAGTATTACTTAAAAAAGCACTGGTATGTTCTTTTGTCTCTGTTTATGCCTGCCCTCCGCTTATTGGGATTGGCATTTATAAATCCTGTAAAACTCGACTTTAAATATGTACGACAGTTGAAATTGATTCGCGGGCAAATGCTACGATACAGAATAATATATCTCAGCCTGCTAACTGTTTTGGTGATACTATCAGGTTCTGCCAGTTTATATTTTTTAGAGAACGAGCAACATTTTTCTACTTACGGAGATTTGCTCTGGTGGACAAGTATGCTTATGACCAGCAGAGTTACCGGTTACATGCCTGATTCTTGGGAAGGTAAGCTTGTCGCTTTTCTTATCTCACTTTACTCCCTGGTACTATACATTTATCTTACCGCGGTTTTTACCAGTTATCTTATCTCCAGAACATCATTATCCAGAAAGAAAATTCTGCGCCGCCGTGATGAGACCCAACGACTCAGAATGGAATTACGCCGATTGACGGAAGAGTTGATCAGCTTGAAAAACCGCATAAAAAACCGGGATGACAGGTAATTTGAATAGATTCTTTGTCATAATATTACTTTTTTCATAACTAAATTAAATACTTCGAGAATATAACTGTGGAATGCGAAAAATACAATTTTGGCGCCGTTTTATAACTTTATCCGCCCTAATTTTACTGGTTGTCATAATATTGCCAAAAATGATATCCGATAAGAATGATTTACAACAATCAGGTATCGGAGGAGGTCCGGATGACGAAAAATCCATATCTGAAGAAACCATCAAGGGACTCGAAGGTCAACAGGTAGCCATCGAATCAATCCCTGTTTCAGAAAAAGCTACTGATAATATTTTTTGGATTGGATCAGACAGCAACAGAATACTGGTAATTCTTGATAAGAATCCTGATAATAATCTCATTTCTGAAGGAGCTTCTGCTGTAGAAAACGGGGATACGATACAACTGACAGGGAATCTAAAAATATTGCCTCCGGTTAAAGAATTGGAAGAAAATTGGGATGTTCCGAAAAATGTAATATATCAGATTTCTAATGAAACTGTTTACCTGGAAGTAAGAAATATTGGATTAAACGGTAATAGTCAAGAACTTTGATTTAGAGCTGTAATAAATTGTATGTGAGCCCAGGAGGATTCGAACCTCCAACCAACAGCTTAAAAGGCTGCTGCTCTACCATTGAGCTATGGGCCCTTTATACAATTGAAACTGTCTAAAAACAGCCTCAATTAATTATACCATAAGGTTACACTAATTT